>Ga0131853_10008398_pt1 | contig 18823 bp, 7 predicted proteins | sample TergutLab28metaG_FD_92764 | JGI IMG/M metagenome (GOLD analysis project Ga0131853, IMG submission 92764) | Labiotermes labralis P1 segment gut microbial communities from Petit-Saut dam, French Guiana - Lab288 P1 (version 2) (version 2) | ecosystem: Host-associated > Arthropoda: Insects >...
ACACACACACACACACACACTCAGAATTACACATGACCACAAATTCACTGTACTGTGAAGCGTTGGTTAGAATATTTATAATCACGCAATAACGTGTCCTGAAGGCGAAAGCAGTAGATTCATCCGAAACGTTAGTGTGTATATACCATTCTTCATGGTATCAAATTTTGTAAGAAGAAATATTTATAGACAACCTCGGCAGTGAAATACGCAACAAGTTTTAAATAAAAACCAAACCAAACTTCCAGCACACAATGTCCCCGTCTGACTACACGAAATCTGCCCTACTGCACGTCACGAAGGCATGTGGGGGAATGCAGGGACTGATACACACACACACACACACACACACACACGTCTATCGCTGATTGGTGGATAATCAGAGGAACAGGTACGAGAGTGGCTTCTCATACTAGTCTACTGATGTACATAGACACATCACCTCTCCGTCCGCAACAGAAATATGACGCCACGTGTTCATCGGTGACATTCGACAACGAACGTGCTACCATCTGTAGAGTATTTTGTCCACGAAAATACCTGAACTGTGGCGCCGAATTTCTCATCGTACCTCTGTTCTGGAAAGAGATTATTCGGTAAATATTTTAGGTACCCTTCAAAGAATTATCCGTCCGCGTCCCCTTCAGTAGCGGTAAAGTTTTCACTGTACACGCGAAGAAGGCATATAGGAAGGGTGGAGATATAGCTCCACTCACTTGGCACTAAATGGAGGTGTGTGGTCAACCTCATGTCCCAGCCGCTTAACCTCCCTTCCCCGTGGGAAAAGCACCTATACCTACTAAACAGGAGGCTGGGTGGGCCCCGGGGCCGGTCTGGGACGTTTTGGGATAGGAATGTGTCTCTGGTCCTACCGTCCTTCAGTAATGACACTCCAAATGTGGAACCAATTCCCTGCAGTTTCGCTATGACAAACCTGCATCAAATGCTATATGCCGATTTCTTTGGGTTTCGTTTGGTTCATTCTTTTACACGGGTTCTCACATGTGAAAGTTCTGTTCTCATAATTCCATAGCAAAATCAAATTCTATTCTTGGCACAAAATACAACTTTTATGCAACTGGACAGGTTGTTTTTAAAGATAGATACACAACTCCTCCGCTCGGTGCATTTTTGTGGGTATATCAGGCTGGTCGCCGAGATCCACAGATGTAACATCTGCAGAATTTTATCTTTGGCACCAACTGTAGGGGGGAAAAAAAGACTAGGGTAGAAGAACTATTTGTTGAACAAATGGATGCTGCAGAACGCACATGGAATGGCCCTTTGTAGGGTTACTCATGTGTTATGACCGTTAAAAATAGCCATTTCGGAAAGGTATTTTAGACACAACAAGTCCTTGGCATGAGTTAAATAAAGCAGTGAGAATGACTTTTCAAGCTACATATACCCACCACACCATAACCGCTGGAAATAGGCGCCATGTTCATAAAGAAAGGCGTGTCGGAAATAAACACACCTGCTACTGACATAGCATCGGACACTTTACATTTACTTCAGTTCTGTTCTGTTCTATTCTATTCCATTCTATTCTATTCCATTCTATTCCATACCTTAAGTGTTCGTAAGTGTGACCGGCACAAGAAATGTCTACAGAAAGGTAAATTTCAACCTATAACCTGCCATGAAAGCACAGAAGGTGTGTGGAGGTATAGCTCTACTCTTTCTTTAACCTGAGCGCTATATGGGAATGGGTGGTTGACGCCACGACCGGCCGGCTTTACCCATGGAAATGACCCGTTACCCATTGTATAGAAGTGTGGTTGGGCCCCAGAGTTGGTCTGGACGGGCGCGGAAAATCTCGTCCCATCGGGATTCGATTCCCGGAACCGTCCAGCCCGTAGCGAGTCGCTACACCGACTATGCTGTCCCGGCCCACGAGCAGTGTCTACAGTGTTTCAAAATTTGCTCCCCCCCTCCTCCTCCCCTTTTGGGAACTGTCTGCCCTAGAGTGCTGAATCGAATTCTCCAAAGAATGATGTAATTACGTGAGGGATAATGGTATATTCAATGTAAAGCCTGTTTGGTATAAAGATATGTAAAATTAATTATGCTAATTAGATGTACCAGAAATTTTTCGTGTTCGCACTGTCATTTCCTTTGCGTTTCATTATGTTTCATGTGTTATGATTGTGGTTAGTTATTTCATGTTATTTTCTACACGTTCTTTCGCTGTCCCCGTAACTGGTTAAAAATAAAGAACTGAACTTAACTGAATTTATATTACATCCTCGCAAAACACATGCGCCAAAGAATAACCTCGTGAAGAACTACAGAGCTATATAAAACACACACACGTAAACCGATAGCACTAGTACAGTCAAATGCTGCAAATCAACCTTTTGACGCCTAATGTCAACTATAGTGTTCGTACCGCACCGCTAACTTCTAAAAGTTGCATTTGATATATTTATTCAACAAATATAGGTACTGAATATTTAAAGATGGTATATACTCTCCGCTCTTTTCTCTTCAAAATGCAGTTTGTTTCATAATTCTAACGTGTTTGGTACCTGTATTATTCACATTTTATATACAGGGTGTGCTAAAATTAAAAAAATAATTCCGGCGCCAAAAGATTAAGGACGTGGACAGACAAAGTCTACTCAAAGAACGTAACAACGGTAGGATAAAATCGAGCTGGCCTTGTGCTCGTCAGGAAGACACATTGGTGAAAAATGGTATAGCAGCACCCCATTCTTAATTTCCACACCAGATGGAGGTAAGTACTCAGTTTCACGTCCCTACCGCTTTTACCGTCCAAGGACAGCCCCCTGTACCTTAACCAGTTGGTCCACATTACTAGTGTAGACCCAGTATTAAGAACACAGACATGACATCTGAAATAAACAACAATGTTTCGAGCCCGTGGTGTACAACAATGTCAATAAAAATAATTAAGGGAAACAAACACGTTTTTATTACGCAGAGACAAAATTAAATACACAAACTACGTACACACAGAAACAATTTCACAACATCCATGCACGTAGCGTTTCACAGAGAAGAGGACTTCGGTAATGAAGTCCTCCTAAACTGAAAGAGAAAAAAATAGACAGAGATAGTGAAACACTACGTTTTGTTTTCAGTTAGGTTTAATCACTTCTGAAGACGCACGCTAACTTTGTGGGTTCATTCTCTATCTACTGACATGCGAAATAAGAACGAACATGCTACTCTCAGTTAATGGCGTTTGAAATTAATTTGCGATAACCTATGATGGGCACCACAAAGTGGCTGCCTTGAGGGTTTGTCGATTTCCAACACACAAGGTTGTGTGAATTAATTAGCTCCCTGCGCTACCTAAGAAATAATGTGCAACATCCAACATACCAGTAACCACGTTGCCTGACTGCTTCATTTGGATACAGTCTTGAAAGCAAAACTGGCGCTTCTAGTTCATAACTGTGTCCTTCCAGATTAAAATCAACATTAGATAACTTCATGGCCTATGGCGCACGTAGGGGTCATTCAAACTGACCTTCCCCGAACATCAAAACGACAAGCGACGGCCGTGGGTATGCTGGGGTACACAGCGACGGGCTCGAAAATGCAGGCACTTGGTTTAACTTCAATTCCGGCAGCATAAACGAAAGGTTCGCGGCTCGATCCCCACTGAGGCAATTAATATCGAAAATTAAATACAAAATGCTCCAGGCGTGAGGCTCTCACAGCCGTGATTATAAGATCACCGTCTTGCGAGATGCGACGCGTTTAACCTGGTATGTAGTTCACAGCGTTTCGGAGGTATCTATTGCCTACATCTTAACGCTTCTACGCTGAAGATGGAAGTAAATGGATGCTCAGAAAATTTCAAGAATAGATAAACTACACGGCGTCACATCCCAGAAGACACGTTTGTCTCAAAATGTCAGTATCACAACGTGTCACCTCAAGATAGCAGTACAATTCCAAAACACTGCACCTATTACAGCATAATCTGCCTTACAGAAACAGGCAGATTCCAGCACGACCAAGTGGAAATGAATATTTCATACTTACAACGGCTAGATATGCAGCTATCCGTTTCTCCTATACCGTAAATCAAAACTACAATCGACAGTACCCGAGTATCCATTTGCGTAATTCTGATTAATAATACCTGGGCACATCGAGTCAACAACATTTCCGGATCACAATACAACTGAAGACGGCAAATCCGTCCAGCTCGGAAATTACGCTGCATTAGGCGGTAAGCCCTTCCTGACGTTTCGAAGAATCGCAGTTCCTTGGCCTTCAAAGGTTTAACCTGTCCAAGAGTGGGTGAGCTGTAGGAATTGTGCTCTGGTCACTCCTTCACAGAAGGAAATATAGGCAGCTAAGGAGTCTGTCGTCTGGTGCCTTGATCTAAGATTTTTGGAGTTTACGAAAGCGTTGTATCGTACACAGACGTGTGCTACGCGAGTTTTGAGGTTCTCATAGCGGTGTGGTTGAGGGTTTTTTTTGGGGGGGGGGGGCATGACGTTGCGTCAGTTGTTAAGAAGTTCCACACTTTTCGAACGACCCTAAATTCTTTCCCTTAAGGGTCTAGATTCTCGAGCATCCAGCCCCTGTAAGACAAAGAAAGTATGATTCGTCAAAAGACTCAAAACTAGCAGAGCTGAAGCCTTCAGAAAGGCCCGGTAGAAGACGTACAGTACCTATCGAACCTGAATAATACTTTTCGTTTCATGGCAAGGCCTACGCGACATGAAAAGCATGCGTTCGTAATAAATATTTCACGTGGGTTATTGTGGCTAACCAATGTGAGAACGGGTGGGGGAGGGGGGACAAACAGACTGCATTGTACACGAACCCAAACAGTGAGAAGTTTGGTTGGCTGGGTGAAGCTGACGGCCAAGAAACTGTGGAAGCGTGACCGAACAGCCTGTCAGGCAGGCCAGTAGCCAGACCATGAAAACAGCGGGTGCAGTGCCTTTCATTGCTGGTGCACATACGTACATAATGCTCTGTTATACATATACTGTGTCATCATTCATCATTGTCTTACGACAGGACCATAGCCTCTTCCACAGCGGGTTATCCACAGACTGCGGTCTAGTGCGTCCTCTTTCAATTTACCATATACTGTGCATGTATGTTTACATATGTGTGTGTATATATATATATATATATATATATATATATATATATATGTGTGTGTGTGTGTGTGTGTGTATGTATGTAATGTATGCATAAGCGTAAAAGTGCTTTCCAACTCCTTAATTATATAATGCGCTCTGTAACATTGCACAAAACATCTTATATATATATATATTTGAAAATGAGTGGGGACCGCGGTGGCACAGTGGTAAAGGTGCTGTGCTACAAATCGGAAGGTCGCTGGTTCGATTCCAGATGGTGTCATTGGAATTTTTTATTGACATAATCCTTCCGATCGCAGTATGGCCCTGGGGTCGACTCAGCCTCTAACAGAAATGTGTACCAGGAACCAGATTCGTAGTGGGCGCAAACAATCCCCTAGCTACAGGCCTGCTGCTAGGGTAAGTCTCAACAACGGTTTTGGATACTACATCAATGTGCTGGCACCCACGCGGAGGGCCCAAAAAGTACATAATAATAGGACGGCACAGTGCAGTGCAAATAAATACACGTGTGACATGTAATAAGAAACGGTTTGTCAGAGGGTGTGTACACAACACTTAGGAGTGTCACGCTTCATAGCCACAAGACACTCAAGACGCTGAAGATGACACGGACGACGCCAAAACGTGTACGTCGCAACAAATGTACTAAGTGCTAAAGTCAGCAGGACGTTAACAAGGATCTAAGCCAGCAAGATGCAACCCAGAACACACCGTAACACAAATACACCAATCTGGCGTGCGCTCATTCGACTAGGTTCCGTGCTGCTGTCAGTAGACAGTGATCTGGGTCCCTGTTCGAGATCTGGCAGTAACACCTCAAATAATTATAGGGCCCCCCAACCCGATTATCGAGTTGCTAGGGCGGGGGGGTGGGGGTCGCGGTTATCAACGCTACAGCGCGCAGCCAAGCGGCAAACACGCGAAGGATACACGATACGGACGTGCCGGTCGCACAGGCGTACGTTCTACCTCCCTAGTTGCACTAACAGCCCTAACTCGTAAAACGCTTTATTACGTTTATAATTACACCACACATGTTCCCGCACTACATATCCATCGGATTTGTGAAGTCAATGAACTGGCAAGCCTACATGCGGTTGGTTCCTCATGACGGATTCCCATTTCAGATCTGACGCCCATCAAGCTTAACAACGGACTATGTTCCAATTCCGTCCATCGTAGTAACATAAGGCTGGACGTGATAGCGCAGTTGAACAACGTCTGTCGGGCCTGTTTGTTGTCAGAGAGTTGGGTGACAAATTCATATGTAAACTGGTTACTGTGACTTTGACGTAGCATTCACAATTTGGGGACACTCAGACATGAGCAGCGTGACAATCAATCGATTAGCATAACCACATCCCTAGCACGGGGGCAACATTTGTATATGTGCCCCAGGCAACCGCAACCATTCAGGGCCCCATGTCGGATTATCTTCGGTTAACATCAATTTCATTAGCACAATTCTAATAAATTGTGTTTGGGAGTCCGAGGGACGTCTGTGTGTTCGTGCGCTGTGCTATGTGCAGCATAACTGCACATACTGAACAAAATTAGTTACTTGTGCACAGTTCGGCGGAAGTGCCGATAGTCTGGCATACTATACTTTAACAGATACGAAAACTGTACGGCTTACAAGTTTGCTGAACGGTAACGGTAGCTTACAGAACCTGTGTGTCAGCAGCAGGGGAAGATAACGGACGGCACAGTACGATCCATGGGAAGGAACAGAAGGCGAAAAAAACCTCAGTTACGTAGATATTAGCTTGTGCTGACCGGTCACCAGTAGACGAGAGTACAGCCGGCTTCCGAAAGCCTCGTGCAGGCTCAGTAGTGTCCAGTACAATATGAAATGATGGGTACTGCGGCAACACAGATTTACAGGGCCAGGGGAAGCTTCGATATGGCGTACTAAAGCATACATATAGGCTATCAAAGCGTAAGTTACAACACATTGGCTGTAACCATGTCCATATGTGTGTGTGTGTGTGTGTGTGTGTCTGTATGTACATATATACACACATACTCGTATATATGCATATAAGCACATAAAGCTGTCTCACTCTCTTTACATATGTACGTGTGTAAGGGGTTACTTAGCAACATCACTCAGTAGCTCAGGTTATAGCACATGCCGGTGTATGACATTGTGACAAAGCGTGGAGAGATTGGACACAAAGAGGTTGCAGTGTAATTTCAGGCACTACCTAGACACATGCCTGGTGGGAATAAGAAAAACAATGAAACGCCTTTATTTAACTTAAGGAAGGCGGTTTTTTTTTGGACAAACCGTTCCAAAACGTTAAGTAGGCGGGATAGATTGTATATTGCCCTACATGTTAAACAGCCTGAAATACGAAAAGTCAAAAGTCTGATATTCACACATAAGACGATACAGCAAATGGCATATAAAATCACATTCTCGTAATTTAGACATACCAGGAATCAATAATTATTAAAATCATTCTGTCGGTGTGTATGCACGAAATGGCTTGAAAATCAATAAAGAGATTGTCACTGAAATTCCATATTGAAGGTTACCCCATTAGAGCGGTTTAGTCTTATTTTCAATCCGTAAACTTTCAGGACCGTTTTATATTAAGACCCACATGCGTTTCAGCGAGCACATCGAGTGAAACTCGCTAAATGTTTATCGGTAAAAGAAACGTCATGAACAAGAGTTGTGGAGGTGAAAAAACACGAATTTCACACCCAACAGGCCCATTTTTATATGCCTTACTGTTTGCGCGACTATCATAAACGGAACTGACGCTGCGTTTGTATGTCCGAACTTGCATATTGCACAACTGTCAGAGGTCTTCAGAACATCAAATTACCGGAGCCTTTCACAGTTCCTAATAATTAATCGCAGCCTGATTCCACCATACCTTACAGTTTTGCTTGTCTAGAAATACAGACATAATTAAAACACAGCCGAATGTGCTAATAAGAAAATTATCATGCCAAAACTTAAAAATCTGACATTCAGAGAGGACCGTGTATCGTGATCTATTCTTATAACAAAAGAGAACGAGATGCACCACTTCACAAATTTATTTTGTTTAAGAACTCTACGTGTTTCGGACAGATCTACTGTACATCATCAGGAGCCTCAGCACTCTATACACAGCAGGTCAGGACCTCTCTAGCAGAGTCAACATTACTAGCATGACAAATGCCTATTGCTGAGTATACAGTGTTGAGACTCCTGATGATGGACAGTAGATCTGTCCGAAACATGTAGAGTTCTTTATCAAAATAAATTTGAGAAATAGTGCATCTCATTGGCTTTTATTATATGAAGAGAACTTAAAAGTTTGTTTCTTCCCACACAGTGAAATAAAACCGAGCGGTTAAACCGCGTGCACATGCATCTGCTGTTTGCACTTGTTCTTGTAATACTACCGCATAATTTCCTATCGGTTTCCGTCTAATCGACGGTCTTGATAGGGATGGAACTTTGCTGAATCCCCAGTTAAAGGAAGGGATTTCTAACACGGGACTTGGTGGAGTTGGAGAGGGGATCCTATGGCTCGACATTGTTCAAATGTTGAAAGACATACCAGGAAATTCAAAAGGCACTGGTATAGATATATACATCATACATATTAATCTGTTACTCTCTGTACCATGCAAAGGAAACGTATTTCTGTTTAGTATTAACATTAATAAAATCTGCATTTTTCCACCAAGTGTATTTATATGTTCCATTTAACTCCTCACAATAAACAGCGATTATTCCCCCAAACAGCATTAATCGGCTGGTCTTTGTTCCTGTGTCACTGAGACATCACAGCTGTGTATTTCTTAGGTGAGTCACGAGCTTCAGAGGGCTAACATGTGGAGATGGGCAATGCGTATTTCTAAGGAACTTAAGTGAGTTTATGTGGCTATTTTAAGATTGACAGAATTATTTTCACCTCCATCAGAGCTGAAGTCAGTATTAGATCCAGAACACAGCTTGACCACTGCTATTTGATCCCCTCAGTACTAAATCCAAAAGACAGCTAGGCCACTGCCGTTCAATTAAACAATAAAAGTTTAATCAAACGAAAAATTGAATTTCCTCTTACAACAATGTTGACTCACCCCTCACAACAGAGAGAATAATATGTGAGAAATGAAACCAGACCAGCAGTCTGAGAGAGAGAGAGAAAGAGAGGGAGAGAGAGAGAGAGGATGCTTGAAGAAGTCTAATAAATTGAATTAAAAACTTTCTGCGACAGCTAGGGTTCACTGGAGCGTGGAAATGTGGCGGGCTAAGGAAAATGATTTTAGGACTTACAGCGTGCAACAGATCGTTTTTCATATTGAACGCAACGCCGTTCTCGGTACAGAGTCCCCGGAGATGAAACGTCCTGACTAGTTGGCAGCCAAGCGTTGAGTCGCATGCACGTCCCAACACAGCGTTCAAAAGCACGTTTCATGCGTCAAAAATTATGTATTAAAAGCTTAATCAATTTTTAGTGTTCTTCAAAGCTTCCAGATTGTCTGAAAGCGCTTTCCGAATGGTTAAGTCGGCCAAGGCGTGAAGCTGACTGCTCACCTCCGACTAGTGTCGAGGTTAAGTATGAGTGAAGGTACACTTCAGCTCTCCCATATGCCTTGAACATGTGCACACAGACAACTACATTCTAATTATTAAGGTGCGGAACATGTAGTCGTCGAAAATGATGGACCTAGTTTCGAGACGTAATGTTATGCCAAGACAGGTACAGAGATGGATTTGCTGTAACGCGTTCATCAACTCTCTCACACACATTAGAAGATCCCATTGTGCGCACCGTTCGTAACCCTGCAAACATATGGACGGTATTCAGTTTCGTTTCAAATTCGCTAAAGCATTTCCGTAGTGGCTGCCACTACACTTGTGTAAATTCTCTCACGCAGATGACGTAATTCTCGGACTTTACTGGCGTAAACCACATATTTCATAAATCCCCATAGAAAAAAATTCCAGTGGAGAAAGGCCGTGGCGTCGGTCCGCCTCTTCCAATTCACCGATTAAGAAATATGACTTTCAGGGTACTTAGTACCTTTTGATTAAAGTGGTGGGAAGCGCCGTTTTGTTGACAATAATAATAATAATAATAATAATCTTTAATTTAATCAGTTACTGGTAAGACAATTATAACAAATCCACGCAAAAGTCTGCCGTGGTAGTGCTGTCAGCGCCACGCACTGTGCCACACTACACGTCAACTTCCAGGCAGTCTCGCACATGCTCGTCAATTTCGTGCTACCGCTGCTGTCACCAGATGCGGCAGTTGTGCCTGTTTACGTGACCATTCATGTGGAAGACTGCCTCATACGTGAACATCAATCACCGTAAAAAAATTGTCATCTTCATCAATTGCATTCAAAATCTTTCCGAGCATGTAGTATACGTAAAAAGCTGTGCGCTTGCATATATAGGAATACTTTACTAGTTAATGAGCACATTGTAGTAAATATCATCTCTATATCTCTCTTGCATAGAAGTTCTTACGACTGAAAGCTAGGTCCATTATTTTCGATGATCCTGTATATAACTTACCCAACTAAAATCATACCTCTTTTACGCAAGTGTGTACCATCATCTTTCTAATATACTGCCCCTTGCCAATCATAGATAAGGCTCTTACACCGACAATAAGATGGGCAGGGAACATAACATGCATGAGGAATATAAGAAATTCGTGGGGGTTCACCATGTCCTTGGCAAAATGGATACAGTCCACGTCCTTGTGCCCTTAAGTTAAGGTTCAATTATATCTGCGTGTAACAACGACGCCCTGGGTACACAAAGTCTGCAGGTACAGATCAACAAATTCTTGAAAACACAAAAAATGCAGATAGGTGGATACCTTTACCCTCTTTTAGCTTTACCTCAGGGGTGACAATCTACCGTATACACTGCCTGGATAGGCCCCGAAACCAATGTAGATGCAGCGGTTAAAAAAAAACACTTCCGGCCCTGTTGGGAATCGAATATAGGAACCTCGCTTATAAGACACTTTCTTGAATTTTAAATACATGGGTCCGTGCATCGTGAATAGAATTTAATAATTTTTTTAACAAGATGCGACTTATTCAGTTTATTACATTTCTGTACGCAGCTCTGCATGTTTCGGGTGTTGACACCCATCATCCAGTTCCAACTCAACGAGAGCGGATGGTAGTAGATCCGGTTAATCGATACCAGAAGCTGCATTTACAGTTGTACGAGCTCCTGATGATGGGTGTCAACACCCGAAACATGTAGAGCTGCCTACAAAAATGTAATAAACTGAATAAGTCGCATCTTGTTGGAAAATTATTAAACACTTTCTTGACTTCAATATTCCAGCAAACATATATGTTAATATAAGTCTACCATTTACATCTACGTCTTCCAAGTGGTCTCTTACCTTTGGGTTTCCGAATACAACTTTACAGGCATCTCTTTTACCTATATATTATTAATAACAATGAAAATACGTAGTCTTTTTCTTAAAATTTTGTGGCAAGTCCGTTTCGCACATTGCTAAAAATATCAACTGCCCTTACATTTACACTCAGCACTTTACAGAATTGTGCAACGGACTGTCCTCTCTAACACATCTCGTTTTATCCATTTTTGTGCCTTTAGGGAGGCGCTTGCCTTTACGAATGCTGACACGAGAACTTCCACCCACATCCATCTCTTTCGCTTTCAGACAACCAACGTGACACATTTCATTACAGTGCCTGATGATTGTAAAACAAAAAGAAGCAGAAGAAATAGGACAGTGGAAGAGAAGTCAGGAAGACTGGCAGACCTAGCGCAACCAAAACAAAACCATTTCAAGTTTTCCTTGTCACTAGGTTCAATTTTCTCTTACTACCGAACATTGGAAACCAAATATCTGTGCGACGGAAGACAAGTGGTACTGCATCGACCGGAGCAAACCAAGTCCCTGGTGTGTTCAGAAAATACTAAGCAAACTGATGCATTTAGCTACGTGCGTCTGCTATGAAGTTAGTTCTGTTTTCTTTAGGAGTCTCGAATAAGAAGGGTACATAACTTATTGTGTAAGGAAAACGGGCTAATGGTATCATCATGTGTGTTACTGTGAGTATGTGTGTCCATAATACGCAATATTACAACCGTCTACGAAATCTCGAGATAGAGACGGCAGAGCCCCTCTCCAAGAATGCCCTTTTACTTTAGTGTGTTAACAGGGTTAATGTAGTGATAGGCGATTCTGTTTGCACGTTTCAATAGAAAAATATAGAATCGTCCGAAGTCTGCATTTAGATTTAGAATGAATGGCAACTAATGAAAAAAAGAGGAATGTAAAATGTGTGTAGACATGTCATTAACCTGTTTGAAACGATGATAGAAACATTCTTATCAGTGAAAACAAATATGGCGAGAAATGGAGGTAGCATAGACCCACGAAAAATTAGGAGAGTAAACATTTGGACCGGTTCTAATGGAAAATATGAATAGGAATAGGCTGCTATCAATTTGCAGTTCACACTGGCCTCAGTAAATAAAATGACGCACATAAAGGACCAAACGCAACATACATTCTTCCGAGGACCTCTCTATTAAGCCCGCACCGATTTTTATGCCACCTAACACCTTTCTTTCTCTCTTTCTTTCTTTCTTTATATCCTCCTTAGTGTCACCTCTTCTACCTACTCACTGTAGGTGAAGATGGGTACTGTTGTATCTGATTACGCTCAATGATACACACACACACACACACACACACACACACGGTAGGACTCCTCCCGAGGAGGTACTGGCCCGTCGAAGAGACCTCTACCAAACAACACACAACACTCACAAGAAAACACATTCGTGCCGCCGGCAGGATTCGAACCCTCAATCCCATCAGACCTACGTCTTAGACAGCACGGCCACCGGGGATAGCTGAAACTTTACAAAACGAAAGTTTTTATCTATTAGTAACAAAACGATTCGTAAGTTATTTAACAATGATTTTTTAACTGCAGATGTTACGTATTATCGACCGCAAGACATCATGAGTAACTACCAGGTTAGGAATCGGAAGACGGAAGCCTTGGCCTGTCTGACGGTACGTAGCACTTAACTCGGCGTTGTCCTGGAGAGTAAGAAAATCCGTGATAAACGCCAGCAGCGTAAGAGTTAACGAGGCTAGATATAGAGGCAAGGGTCCGAAGACCAACCAGGCGACATGACCATACCAGGAAACAGAAAGGGAACACAGGAGTACACGGCGCACGCACGGGAGTATGTGCAGCAAAAAAGTTCGGAGATTTTTAAATGTTAAAGCACGTGGTCGAGAAAGAAGCTGTTCCCTTTAAAGATAGGGGTGCTTCTTAAAAATGTAAATAGTGTGAGGAAATTGGTTTCAAAGAAGAGCAGTGGCGCACTGAGGGTTCGTATTTCACACGAAAAACAAAGAGCCCAATTTTTAATAGTCCGAAACGCGATCGTTGAAAAGTCCTAAGGCCTCCGACCTTATCGCAGCCTATACCGTTCTGTGATCTTCAAAACATAGGCCAATCCACCGCCAAATAAAAGTTCATATATTTGGGAGGGGGATCTTATTTGTTTTCACCCAGAATGTCGTCTGGTTTTCAAACATCTTCACGGTAAGTGTCACAGTTTTCTTACACAAATTCCCGAAATTCATAAATTTTTTTGTGAAGATACATTACATATTCATAGATTATCATCATACTAAAGTCAAACCCAAATAATTGTAATACTAAAAATTGTAAACGTAGTTACAAGACAACAGTAATCAATGCAGAGGACACAAAACACAAGAAAACAGCAATTTAAAATAAAACAATAACACTTTCTTAGTTACACCAGGCAGCACAGTCCTTCCTGAGAAAGTAACAGGTTCTCAGCTAGTCAAGAAATTCCCCACATATTTTGAAACCCGAAGGTTCATAATAGCGTTTACAAGTGTCCACCAGCTGTCCCGATCCTGAGCCAGATCCATTCCATGCCCACCCATGCCATTTCATGAAGATCCATCTTAATATTACACTATGATCCATGCCTGGGCCTCCCAAGTGGACTGTTTCCCTCAGGTCCCCACCAAAACCCTGTGTATATATAACCTCTCCTCATAGGTGCTTCATGCCCCGCCCATCTGATTCTTCTTTTTTTGATCACCCGAACCATATTTGTTGAGCAGTACAGATCACCGAGCTCCTCATTATGTAGTTTCCTCTACTCCCTTTTTACCTCGTCCCTCTTAGGCCCAAATATTCTCCTCAACGCCCTATTCTCAAACACCCTCGGCTAACGTTCCTTCCTCAATGGAGTGACCAAGTTTTACACCCATACAAAACAACAGGCAAAAAAAATAGTTCTGTGTATCTTAATCTTTAAATTAATGGATAGCAAACTGGAAGACAAAGGATTCTGCACTGAATGAAAGCAAGCATTCCCTGACTTCAATCTGCCCTTAATTTCTTCCTGAATAGAATTTTCATTTGCTAAAGTTGTTCCCAAACATTTGAACTCCTCCACCCTTTCAAAAGAACCATTATTAACATTTTGGCGCCGGAATTATTTTTTTAATTTTAGCACACCTGTATATAAAATGTGAATAATACAGAACTAAATACGTTAGAATTATGAAACAAACTGGGTTTTGAAGAGAGAGAAAAACGGAGAGTAGTAACCATGTTTAAAATATTCAGTACCTATATTTGTTGAATAAATACATAAAATGCAATTTCAGAGGTTAGCGGTGCGGTACGACCACTATAGTTGACATTAGGCGTCGAAAGGTTAATCTTTATATTCTGAATTCGTCTTGCATTCTGATCTCGAGACATGATCATGTACTTAGTTCTATCAGCATTTACTTCTAGTCCAGTCTCCTACCTAGCAACTACTAAAGCTTTTGATTTTTTCTTCATAGTATATATATATATATATCCTTCCGCCCAATATAAGAAAATAATAACACAAAAAAAGTTAAAGGTAATGTCCACCTTATATCATGCGATGAAGACCCAGAGGGGGAGTAGAGGTATAGCTCCACTCTTTCTTTAACCTCGGCACTAGATGGGGCTGAGTGATCAAGGTCACGCCCCGGCCGCTTTATTCCCGGAAGAGAGATCCTGTACCCATTGTACAGACGGCTGGGTGGTACCAAAGGCCGGTCTGGACGGGTGCGGTAATTCTCGCCGCCACCCGGGTTCGATCCCCGGACACTCCAGCTCTATCGAATCGCTATACCGACTACGCTATCGCAATAACTTAAGGATTAGTTATTAGATCGTTCATGTTGTTTGAAGCACACAGAGAGAATTGCCGAAGACACGCTCGTATTCAGAAGACATTCAAGACAGGAAGAGGACTGGAAGTAGTAACAAAATGGCGTGAATATAACACAGAAGAGGCATGAAAGAGACGACACAAATAGGATGAAAATAAAGAGTTCCAGAACAATATATTACGCCGCATCCAAAGGGCCACTGCCACCGGGTAACAACGCAATTGCAGTAAATAATAATAATAATAATTATTATTATTATTATTATTATTATAAATATAATAATAAAAATTATTATATCTAAGCCGAAGTCTGTGTCAGCATCATCAGAAATACGTGCCAGTTTTGAAATACTGAAGTTTTCGCAGGTCATAAGACCTACCCACCCTTGAAGATGAGAGCAATGCGTTCCCTCGAAACGTCCGATTACCCAGTGACACAACGTTATACCCCAGACGAACGGATTCCTCAGCAGATGTACGTTTATAACTGTCCGCGTACTCTTGAAGTCCTATGCCCACAGGATACCGGTAGAAATGGCACAGCCGTTTATGGAGCTGCACAGCTCTGTTAAGGAGTGCACTGACTTGTAAGTCCACGGTCTTAAATGCTGTGGACGTACTCATCTGTTCGTATATAAGGCCCCGCAATGGCAGTCACAGAAGGAACGCTACATGGATCCGATTAACAGCATGAAGTTAATGTTTACGCCACGGCTTGGGCGGGCAGACAATCCATTACGGCAGCAAGAACATACAACAATACACCCTGAAACACTAACGTCACAGACAACAGGCTAACAGCAGAGAATACACTTGCTCCTCGGTGTACGAAAGGGACGAACTACAAGGTACCTATCGCTCGTTAAGCGAGATTTGCGGTTCTCCTGGCAGTGATTACAAACACTGCCGTCTTCAAGGGCGCAAAGCCTGTGAATATATGCCGAAAATCTTCCTGCCTCTGTCACAAGAGCAGATGAAAATAATTGCGTCTACCAAGATGGCGGAGACGGAATGACCCTCTAAAATAATCATCAAATTCCTCGTTACTATAAATTACTTAAACATGTGGTGACTGTTACAACACCCCAGTAATGTAATGGGCCGGGTTCATTAGTCGATATTGTGACAGGGCCTCGATCTGGACGACCACAAAATCAGGGGTCGATTTTCCGCGGGACCGAGGATTTTTCTCTTTCCCACTAAATCCATACGGGACTAAACAGCTGCCTGGGCACTGGATATCGGAAACTCTTTCATAAGAACAGAAACAGGTGGTCATCTCCACCAACTGCCGGAAGTTAAGAAGGACTGGAGACATACATCCAATCGCCTCTACGTCATCTCTGGTGTGGTGGTGAAGCACAAGACGCCAAGTCTAAATAAGTTACGAAAACACACACACATATAAAACGGCCAATTAGGGTAGATATATGGCATAAGCAAATAGTACAATGCGTTTCTTCATTCGTCGTCCGAAGCACCGCAGCTCTCATGGGTAACCCAGCGGATGCCGGCATTCTATACGATAAAACTGCCGCGCGCTGTAAGACGGTAAAAGAAAGACCCTGTACGTAACGTAACGTAATGTAACTTATGTATATGTATGTGTGTGTGTGCATGTATGTATGTATGCATGTATGTACGTACGTATGCATGTATGTATGCATGCATTTATGCATGTATGTATGTATGTATGTATGTATGTATGCATGCATGTATGCATGTGTGCGTTATGTGTGTGTGTGTGTATGTATATATATATATATTTATATATATATATATATATGCATGTAGGTATGTGTGTAAGTATGTATACACATACGTATGTATGTGCGTGTGTGTGTGTGTGTGTGTGTGTGACTTCAAAAGTGCCCATTAAGATTGAAGAGAAATTAGGAAGTCCAATTCAGTCAGCACAGCACTTTCGAACAGCCAACAGCACAACCCTACTCTTCCTTCTGCAGTAAGGAGCTGCTCTGTTGTCCACTCAAACGTAGCAAAAGGTGCAGCTGTACGGCCACTAGAAGACGTCAGAATTATTCGCAAATATTTGTTGTGCATCCACAGAACTCTGCTGCTAATTACCATGCTCCACGGTTACAGAACACAACCAATTTTGAGCAGGCTGAAGTTACGTGTGGAAGAAAAATAATATCGGAGAATTTTGGACATCAGCTCAGCAATAGCACTAGTGATCTTACAGCAATTCTAACACCGCTTAACAGGCACGTATACTTTACATTTCCCTCTGGAAAGAAGTGCGCTATTACGGAAAGTGCAAGGCTATGAAATACTTTTATTTATGCCATGCTAAAATGGCGCAGTCTCACGAGAAGAAGACTCTTTTCACCAACAAATTAGACTTAAATTTAAAGAAGAAACTAGTCAACTAAATTTGGAGTATACCTTTGTTAGGTGCTGAAACATGGACACTTCGGAAAGTAGATCAGAAATACCTGGAGAGTTTTCAAGTGTACTGGTGAAGGACGAAGAACATCAGTTGAACCGATCATGTGAGAAATGAAGTGCCACAAAGAATCTAGGAGGAAAGAAATATCCTACGAACAATAAAAGGAAGCAAAGCTAAATGGGTAGGTCACATCTTGCCTAGGAACTGCCTTCGAAAACGTTATTGAAGAAAAAATAGAGAGAAAAGGATAGATGTGACGAGAAGACGAGAAGGAAGACGTAAGCAGCTACCTAATGATCTAAAGAAGTCACATCTTGCCTAGGAACTGCCTTCGAAAACGTTATTGAAGAAAAATATAGAGAAAAGGATAGATGTGACGAGAAGACGAGAAAGAAGACGTAAGCAGCTACCTAATGATCTAAAGAAAACTAGAGGACACTGCAAATTGAAGGTGGAGGCACCAGATCGAACTCTGTGGAGAACTCGTTTTGGAAGATACTATGGATTGTCGAGTGAATGAATGAATGTATTAATTAATTAATGATTGATTGAATGAATGAACGAAGGGAAGAATGAATGACCGAAAGAAAAAAAGAAATAATAAATGAATGCGTCTCATAACTGCTTTGAACTGTGAAAGAACTGGAAGAAAAGAGTAGCGGAAGGAATTAAGTTGTTAAGTTACGTCATACATGAAAATAGCTAGCCTGAGCGTTACACTCTGTGCCACGACAGAGGAATATGGCAACTAGCGTCCCAAACAAGCAACATAGCTGCAGTAGTCGACACTCCATCGTGATATGAATCATGCAACGTTCTATCAAAACCAGTTCATAATTTATCACCGCCATCTTAGCATTAGCAGGACATGGGAGGGTTTACTGTACAGCGCAGTAAACAGCCCTGGATATCGTACACATGTTTCCGTGGGAAAGCAAAATGGTAGAAAGCACTTGGCGCACTACTTTTATGTCAAGTGTTGTATGATCACACGATCAGCCACGAGTGCGACATGGCCACTTGATTTGCTGCGACCTCTGACCACGTGTGTGTGTGTGTGTGTGTGTG
>Ga0131853_10008399_pt1 | contig 18822 bp, 14 predicted proteins | sample TergutLab28metaG_FD_92764 | JGI IMG/M metagenome (GOLD analysis project Ga0131853, IMG submission 92764) | Labiotermes labralis P1 segment gut microbial communities from Petit-Saut dam, French Guiana - Lab288 P1 (version 2) (version 2) | ecosystem: Host-associated > Arthropoda: Insects >...
ATTTGAAAGGAAAATACTGCGGAAAATATATGGACCAGTGAAAGAAAACGAATTATGGAGAATTCGACGAAACGATGAATTAGAAGTTATAATTAAGGGGGAGAACATTGTCAGGTTCATTAACTGCCAAAGAATACGATGGCTTGGTCACATAGAAAGAATGCAAGACACCGCAATTCCAAAAAAGATATTGTACGGAAAGCTGTATGCAACAAGACGAAGAGGAAGACCAAAAATGAGATGGCTGGATGACGTGTCCACGGACCCGAGAAAGATGGGAATAAACGAAGGGAGAGACAGAGCAAGGGACCGAGAGGCTTGGAGGCGTATTGTAAAGGAGGCCAAGGCCCACCCCGGGCTGTAGCGCCACCGAAGAAGAAGAAGATTTCTAGTGTGACTTTAGCAAGGAATATATAGCTCCCTTATGATGGTCTTAGGACCGAAACATGTCGGAGCGTTTTTAATGTTTTAATGTGTCAATTTTATAAATTTTATATATGTGCAGTGGTTGGTGTAATAATTGAGTAACTATCTTATAACTTTATTAGAATGAAGATGTAGACTGGATTATTCACCTGACCACTACATGCCCGTCGCAGGCAGATGTGGTACGTCTTGTTGCGAAAGCCACTGACTTTGTCTGTCTGAACTCACATAAACTCCTCAGATATTTGAAATCCGAGTTTGTAACAGCAGATGGTAAACAGTTATATGACGAAGGACAGCAATGACAAGGGCGCTATTGGGGGTGGTATTTATGATGTTGATGATGATAAAGAATGGGAGACCCTGAGCGGAACAGTATGGTCATACATGCGATGAGGAAGGAGACAGCATTCAGCAATGCGAAGACAAGGCAGTACCGCTGACCGTGTAGATCAGCAAATTTGTTCCCTCGCAAAGGCGTACAGCAGTTATGTGGTTGACCCCCTGCCGTAAGGCTGACCTCGCATTCAACAGGCTGTAGTCTGTGCTTGTAATCATTATGCATTCAAAAAACGAGCCAAATGCATGAAGCAGGAGAGGAATACGATAGCAACATGGGCTGGTGGAAATTCCTAAACTTGCCTGTACACGAAAGTTGGCAGACAGCGATGGTTTTTGTGACTACCGTCAGCGACAGAACATGTTTCGCCCATACTTCTGCGCCATCCAGTGACCGTGGCCGTCCAAATTACCACAACACTAAGCTGACCGAAAGTCTCAGTTCTTTAGCATGACCACCTCACAGGGAATATTACGTGTTGAAAGCACAGAGACACGAGTACAGTTTTACCGACAAATTTGTTAGAGGCAAGACTATAAATTTAGTAACTGGTTATTAACGTTGTTCTATATCTAGTGTGACTTGTGCATGGCACTGGAACAGCTCACAAATACCCTCTCTTTATTAACATCACAGTCTGCCGTGTAACTAGCCTGACGCAAAAGACGGCCCGCAACCACTTGTCTACGCGAACCTAACTTGGGCTACCTTCAGTGCCACTCTTTAGATAAATGTAATCTCAATTTACTGCTATGGTCGTAAGTTGCAGAGCACATCATTGTTTGCAGGGGGTCAGAGTGACAATAATGTCCCTAACTCTTAGCTAAGGGTAGGCCGAACCACTCTTCACAACAAATACTGTCATAAAAGCAAAACAACGGTTTTATTCGCAATGTGTCAACGACCTTGAGGTCCGCACCTCCAGTGTGGGCAATAAACCTCCATCCAATGCACCAACCTCATACAGACCAACATCCGTTTCGCCCGAAGTTCTAATAAATTTATAATTAATTCATCCAGATGCAAATCTATCTATCTAACCACCAAGCACAACTCTGATCTGGTGTCGAACCAGGATCGTCGATAACACGGCCAAACATCATTTTTAACACTAACATCCGGCGGGTGGGCTACGCCTGGCTGTGTATGCAGATTGTCGTACTTCTCCATGCATAAACAAAACCTGGCCTACAGTCCATTTGAAGCTCGTAATAGAATTTTCAGAGATCCACTCAAGTCCCGTGCCAGTCAACCAGCACAGCCATGTGAATATATCTTGCCCTGGCTGTACGTTCTAATTCTTACCGAAGTTTCATGGTCGGTTTTCTATTGCGATCTAATAAACATTAACTGCAAGTGCAGAGACAACTATACGGATCTTAAACACTTTCATCGCATTGTATTTCGTGACTGTGATTGTGCCTACAGGTCAGTGCGGCCAGGGTCTCATGTTTTCCGGGTTTATAAATCGCAGTTTAAATTGCAGCATAGCACACCGTTACGTTCCTTACAGTTACAGAAGTCCACCGGTCTACAGTCAACAGCAACTTTTTTTCTGTTTTGTTTTCGTACTCGATTTCACGTTATGTGCCGCCATCAGACAACTATGCGGCGTAAAAATGAAAGTATTTCTTATTAACCTAGCAAATATGGATACAATCGAAGTGTTTATCCGCCACGGCGCAAAAGCCCCTAGCGGGCCAGCGCCTCCTCATTATCGAGGCTTCAAGATCACACACAGTTTAAGACATATCACACTCGGTAGGACTCCTCTGAACGAGTGATGGGACCGAGGAGCACACTACTTGCGTATTTGGAACACCATCGTAAAACAGTCAGTTCCCAGCCACGTTCTTAAAACTTTACCTTTCACTAATCATCCTCCCACTAAATGGTATATGTAGGACTTACGCAGCTGAAAGAGCGTCATCACTTCACGGAACATAACATACTTATGAAATAGCTCAGGATAATGAGTATCGAATTGTGGGATTTACTCGTTGCGGTGTGAGATCTTCGAGTTACAATATAAAAGAGTCACTGATTTCAATACATTTAAATGTAGTGCGAATTCAATTCTTCCTCCAAATAAGCAAGACAGTCAATGTAGGCATTGAGGGGCGTTTGTGCAAACACTGTTGCAGTGGAAAAGTGATGAGTATTAAATATTCAGAGTGCGTGTAGCCTTAGGTATCCAGCATGCAATGCGCATGCGCCATATTATCTATCTGTGGCCTGCCCGGCTATACAATTTTTTCCACATTATCTCATAAACGGCGCGATTATCAGAAAAAAAAAGTTATTGAACATAAAATGTGTTTTTTGATATTGTCTACAACATTTTTCATTCTACGAAGAAATGAGAGAGATATATAAAATGTGTATTGATCTTCATGTGAAGTACCAGTTATTCTTGTCAGATTTTAATGACATTGCAATTTTCTCGACAAATTTTCGAAAAATACTCAAATATCAAACTTCATGAAAATCCGTCCAGTGGGAGCGGACGGATAAACGGGCGGACGAACAGACATGGCGAAGCTAATAGTCGCTTTTCGCAATTTTGCGAATGTGCCTAAAAACGTAAAACAAATAGCATACAAAAAAATAACGGTACTTGCCTTGAGGCACACGCGACATACCGTTTTCCTTAAAATAGTAAATGATTTCAGTAGCGGTACTTCAATTATTACCCCAGTATTTGCTGCCGCCGATGAGTGGTTTCGCCGAACGACACCGTCCAATAGGCTGACATGTGCTCAGTCACGGTAGTTTGTCACGAGTCTCGAACACGACTACTACAACCGTTACTAAACACCGACTGTTTTGGACTATGTCATTTTTCCATGCCAGTTCTGAGGTTTTGCGCACCAGTGTGGCTGAAGATTCATTTTTTATGGAATAAGATACGGCATAAATTGGTAATCAAATCCCCATGTTTCGACGCAACGTAATGTCCTCATCTTCAAGGGCCGAAATGTCCAAAATGAACTTTTTCACACTGAGACACTTACGTAACAGAGCACTTCATTGCCTTGAAACGTCGTGATTACCCGAGGATGCAGCGTTATATCGTAAGCCAGAAAGCTCATTTTATATTATGTATTCCTGTATTTCAATATCTGCTAAAGTTAAAGTGCTGTTCTACAAATTGGAAGGTCGCTGGCTCGATCCCAGCTGGTGTCAGTGGATTTTTCATTGACATAAAATCCTTCCGATCGCACTATGGCCCTGGGGTCGACTCAGCCTCTAACAGAAATAAGTAACAGGAATATTTCCTGGGGGTAAAGGCGGCCGGTGCGTAAGGCTGACAACCTACCACCAACCTGGGCCGTTGTCACGAAATCTGGGAACCTTAACTTCCTCTAACCCTCTGGGCCCCTCCAGGCCTGTAACGGGACTGATTTACCTTTTTACGTTTATTCCTAGCTCGGCATTACTCACATGTTAGGCAACTCTAATATGACCCAACTAAGGATTAACACATAAACGTAAGTGAATTTCACAAGTCTTCCCGAAACACAGTCCAAATAACACAATCCAGTCCACAATGGCTGTAGTACTAGGTAAGTCTTTTGCCTTATTTCACACTTCAAGTTTACGTGACATTCAAAAAACTTCCCAGGAATCAATCAACCATGACTACAGTAAGAAAGTAGAGCGTCTCACAGACCACGTTTCATTTCACGCACGATAGTCTTATTAAAAAGGGGTCTATGGTAAAATGTATAATCCGTTATGAAATGAAACAGAATTGGACCCCCCATATTGTGAGACCCTGGGCCGCTGCCTAGTGCATGAAAATAGCCACGCCACTGTCATAGGAGGGACCTTAAGTCGCAACTAAATCAAGACCAAAGCTATTGTTTACTGTTAGCAGTACATGGACACAAAGAACTTACTTCCAATTAATCAATCCCACTCACTTACTAATGCGGCTCAATTAATAATCACTCTACACCAGTAATACTTGAGCCTTGTAACACAACTGGCCATAAATCTAAATAAAAACATAGCAGAAGGGACGTGAATAATGTAGCAAGGAGTCATTAAAATATAACATGACGCAACATATAATTTATTAATTGGATTATAATAAGTAAGACACACATTATCTTAAATCTATCCTCACGTTTTATCTTAGAGCAATATAGAAACATATGAGTGAAGTTGAAGTGTATATTTCACCTGCTGACTTACTATCGTAATTCAGCTGGAATACTGAAACTTGTTTCACCTGATGCATTGCCTGTATTAAGTGCAATAAATTCACAAAACGAACACGCGATAGACGTCATTTCTTTCTGTCCGATTGTTCCAATATAAAAAACACTCGACGGACTTGAATTAAAATTTGAATTGGAAATTCCGCATTAATGGCCATCTAAAAAAATTAATTTTATTGCGTGTAATATATATATATTTCAAACCACCGTCATATGCAAAAAATTTACAAATCTTCAGGTTACTAGTTTCGGCTATTCGACTAAGCCATACCAAGAGTTGCTACTATTGAAATAGGTTTGATGATTGCTTAATTGAAAAGCCGAAATCGGTAACCTGAATATTTGTAAATGTTGTGCATGATGGCAGTTTGGAATAAATATATATTTGACTGAAGCATAAAAGGGACGCTTCACCTAAAGTTTATTGCATATATCGTGCCTTGTTTTAAGCTGAACTCAAATCGAACTGTATATTCTCAAAAACAAATTATAAAAAAAAAAAAAACGGTAACTACTGGGCACGTAGAGAATTTACTGAGTTAATAGTTGAAGAATAAAAGACAAACTTTATGTCACTTGATATTTTATTTCACTTCTTATGTGCTCAACTTGTTTCGGACATTAATATATCCATCATCAGGAGCTTGCGACTATTCTGTTGAATTACCACATTGGTCGTACTGTACTTGGTTCGATGTGTGTTGGAGATACGACCAATGTGGTAATTCAACAGAATAGTCGCAAGCTCCTGATGATGGATATATTAATGTCCGAAACATGTTGAGCACATAAGAAGTGAAATAAAATAGCAAGTGACAACAAGTTGGTCTTTTATTCTTCAACTACTACAATGATGCACGGTTCAATAAACATAAGATTACTGAGTTAAATTTTATTTCAATACTTTTATGTAATGCAGGGGGTGGGCGGATGTTGTGTATTTGTTAATGTTGACGAGTTCCAGCAATAATAGCTCTGACGTCAGATGTCAGTGAACAAATAACGAGTACGGCCAATTTTGATATCTACTAAGCACGACTGTAAAACACAGCCAGTACGAGGGCGTCCGTCAGGATGAATTGCAGGACGTAATATGCTTTACCGAGCAGTGACGATGAACAAAGTCATTAATGTAAAACGAAGCTTTAGGTTGAAAAGTAAACCCATCATTAAATTTTTATCTCCATCACCTTAACATGAAATTTGCAAATCCGACAGAGAATGTGTTGCTGTGATTTTCTCAGTTCGGTTTTGTACGCCTGCAAACTCCGCCGATTATGCAAAATGTTCTGTACTGCAGTTGCTATGCCACGTTACAAGCCGCTAGAGGAGGGCGTTAAGAGAGTCCTGTGGATGCCGTACACACTATACTGTTACGAGTTCAACATCCTCTCCTGAAGTCCGTGGTCTAACTAGTGATATTTCTATGATACTTTTCCTCTTTCCTTAAACCGAGTAATTCAGTGACAAATCAGTTGACACTTGGTGGTCGCCTTCGAGCTTACGGCAAGTTACGTTGATCATTAATAACGGACTTGAACCATATAACATATGGGGATGTCTTCCGAGTCGCTACCGTCACACTGACATCCCTATCAAAAAATTATCTACAAAGTAACAGTTTCATGAAAAAAGGTTAGGGTTTGTGCAGAAAAACTTCACGGCTTGTACTAGAATATTAACCACTGCGTGTTTGTAGGAACTGAGAAAAAAATACAAAATATCCTGAGTCAAAATGGCAGTCTTCGGAGCCGAGAATCGAACCACTGTCCTCTCAAATATCAAGCATTTTTGTTAACCATAAAAATGTGAAGTTATGTAAAAAATTTTAAAAAAAAAGTTATTTTTCTATATGACAGGGTAATGCCTGAAAAATGTTCGTAAATATGTTACCTTCGCAAAAAAAAAAGATTATTGACGGCAAAACGATACAGCCCTGTAAAAGGAAGGCTATTCCATCGTGTATTGTTGAACGGTGTGTAGACCTTCTTGCTAATAATCCTATCCCATGAAAAGCAGCTGTATGTGAGATGAAATTCTGGCACAGATCGATCAACAAAAGCTCGTAAATTTTATGTGCTCATTTCAACTACCTACTTTACCTTCTTCTTCTTCTGGCATTACAGTCTTTTGTGAATCTTAGCCTCTTCCATAACTGACCTTTACTACTTTACCTACCGATTGAATTTATAAGTAAATGTTGCTTCCTAAGTTTCGAAAATTAATTAACTTGTCGATTACGTGGAACTACCTACCATAAGACCACTCTCGGGCTCCATGAATGCTGATCGATTGGAGCAGGTAAAGCGAGTTTCTGTGTGTATGCTGCAAACATCAATACGTTCAGTGTTTACCCATCAGCCAGTTACAACCAGAACAGACTGAAGTACCTATTAAGTTGTATTTCAGAAATAGGTCTTAAGCTGTTGGCTGATTAGCTCAACTGCATTAAATGAGGCACAGTTTCATACCAACACATATACGTAAAATAAATCCCGGCTTACCGGGATGAACCTTGCTTAATGATGCAGTGTCCTGAATATTCGTCTACACGCCTTCAGTGCGAGAAAATACATTTGCTACTCAGGTCCTGTATCCTGGCATCAGAGTTGAAGGTAGTACTAGACCAGCCCTACTGCATCACGAAAGGCACGACACGTGATAAAATACAATGTAATAACAGTAACATTCACGATACATTATTAAATCGAAATACTGTGTGTGTCATACATTTGTCCACATCTTAAATGAGAGTAAAAATTTTATTTCTAAAGATACCTAAAGAACAAGACGACGTTGAGGACTTGGGTGTTGATGAAAGATAATATTAAAATTGATACATATATGGACATAAACATAAAGATACAAGACAAGAACTTAATGTAAAAAATGTAGTACTGATAGTTCTAGAATCACCTGCTTCAAATACTCGAATGCTTTAAGGTTAAATCTGAACCAAACGCTGTGTAAGGTACTGGGACATAAGGCAAGGCGTAAGAAGTAACAAAGAGAGACTGAACAAGCCTAGTGGCCTTTGCTGTAGTGGAGATTTCGTTAATGAGGGGGTTGCCGATCTTAGAGACACAGAGTAAGAAGGTATGTACTGCATTCAGCTACAGGGTTCTTGTGAACATGTTAATAAATTTTGGGTGTTGAGCGACTAGCAGAATCTCAAGTATAACTGTGTTTATTATTATTATTATACAATATGTATGTCTCTTGTCACAGGCATTTCTTCCTGGTGCTTCTCTTGAACCAGCGGTGATCCCCACCGCTCAGGCTTCAAGCTTCACATTGCATACTTTCCGTATTATGTGTGATGTTCCAAGTATAGCTGTCTTTTGTAGTGAATCTGTCGAGTGTTTTCCTGGCATAGTTTCCAAATTTTTCTTTAAACTTCTCGTTATTATTCCAGTGGCTCCAATTATTATTATTATACAATATGTATGTCTCCTGTCACAGGCATTTCTTCCTGGTACTTCTCTTGAACCAGCGGTGATCCCCACCGCTCAGGCTTCAAGCTATTATTATTATTATTATTATTATTATTGCCGTTGTCGTCATTCGGCTAGATGCGTAAAAGCAGCAAACTTGGTCTGCAGGTACGTAGGCGAAGTTATAAAAGTGAGCACTCACAACAAAAATTTTTTATTGACTCAAATTGCTCACAAACTGCACACAATTTATTTTTGTATTAGAATTTTTTTAAAACCTGAAAATATTTTAGTGGGGTGTTGAGTCAGGATTCACGCTTACCTTGTCTGCTATTGTTCTGCTTTTGTTGTGCTTGTGCAATCGTGTCCTCCCTGTGTATCTGTGTATGTACATGTATCCGGGCTGACTTTTGGATTGGTTACGCGATGCTAAGCCTACAATTTCATAAATCGAACTCAAATGAACTGAATTATTTCTTATTCTGTACTGTCAGTGGTTTTAGAACGGACGACCAGAATTCAGTTCTCAGAAAGGACCTTAATGTTCGCCACCACATAAAGAATAAATGTCACATAGGCCTATACTTGTGGTCGCAGGTTGGAATCTAGCTCAAAGAGTCGATGCAATGTACGTATGCCTCTTTCTATGTCGTCTTGAGGCTATCCTAATGTATGCCTCTTTCCGTGCCCAAATAAATTCTGAGGTGGAACTGAGAGAAATGCCTAGCGAATGGCATAGTATATAGAGTAATTATTATAGGCATAAATAAAAAAACAACAGGAATACGTATTGACGGATATACGACAAATTTAATACAACGAGCAAGAACCTTTAATGAGTTAGAAATATGTCATTTTGTCAACATGTTCACCACATTTGTATGGCAAGTTCTCTTAATTAGATAAGCATGGCTTCTCTGACATGACAGGCATGTAAGATACAGCTGAAGACAGCAATGTGAAACACGAACGGGATAAAACTGGAATGAAGAGGTCGAGCAGAGTTTATTGAATGGATGACAACCAAGTGTATGAGTTTGTTAGTACATATAAAGCAAGCATTTAATCTCTACCAAACAGGAAAAAGTCGCCTTTCAGTTATGTTCTGTACTTGGGTAGTTTACTTCGACCACGGCATATTTAGAAAAATGGATGCACTTAAACTACAAATGATGGAAGATCCTTAATACATGCAGTACCAAAGTAATTTAATGGGGGCCTACTTTGCTCAATTTCTATGATTAGATTAAATGATTTGACCTAGGTACGGTGAGGACGGAAAAGGACTCAGTCGCGCCGACTCTCTTGCCTCAGGGGCCTCACTTTGCCTTCGTAAAGACAAAATTTAACTATTCATTAACTGAGGACTTTTTATGTCTGATCAACACCTATCGATTTTTAACATAATTTTCAACACGTCTTTGTTATCTCTACAACTAAACTGCGTGGCCTTAGTCCGCACGCGAACTATACCGACAGAGCGGCCGCCGCCGGTCGGCGAAGTTAGTGCCAACTTTTGTTATCTCTAGCTTAATTAAAATATGTATCTAATAATACTATGTCGTACAGTGTCTGCACACTCAGGAATTCTCAGAGAAAAAATAAAAAGGAATAAAACTGTCCATAAGAGCTCCTTTTTCTCCAGAAGACATTCAGTGGAATGACACAGCCTTCAGCACCAAGTGAGGAGAGAGCACATCGTAATTAGTAGCCTGTTGCGTCTTCCGTTTCTGCATTGTCGTCGGAATATGACTTTTTTATCAGGTAGTGTCATACTTTAATTAATAAAGCTGCCATGAAATTAACTTCCATTGTTTTTATGTATTTATATTATGCTTAGAATACACATTTACCAACAATAGACTACAATGGTTGTAGAAAAATGCCGTCCAGAAAATACATCCTTCTAATTTACATTTATTTTTACGAGAAAATTAGTTTTGAATTACGGGATGTCTTTCTACTATTATTTATACGCATTTGAAATCTATCCCACAGTACTACATGCCCCGCTGAGCTCATCCTCCTTGGTTTCGTAACCCTAATAATATTTCATCAGCTTCCTGTTGCTTCCTCCCTCCCATTTCCAAACACTATCTTCGGTTCTGTATTCACAAACACTTCTAATTATTTTGAGCGTCGGATCAAGATTTGACACCAGTACAGGACAGAAAATAAGATTTTAGTCACTATACTTTAATCTTCGCGTCTGAGATGGGAGACGAAAGGACGAACAAATCTGAAATGAATTGTGGTACGGATTCCTGAAGTTTGGATCTACACTCCACTCAGCAAAGGCAAATTTATGCTTGTGATTAATTAAGCAACAGACTATGCAGGCGTTAATGCAATACAATAATATCAAGCATCCTTAACTTCGGTAACAAATGAAATAATGTGGCCATTTTACTGCCAGGTTGGTTTTTGTTAACCGATTCTTCAAAGCCCTCGAAAAAATGTTCCATGTACAAACAGCACTGGCATTTTATCACAACATACCCTAACTAAACGAACTCCATGGAGAGTCCTTCATAAGAAGGTATCAGGTCCTCAGCCAGTCAGAAAATTCACCGCATTTTATGGAAACCGAAAGCCCATTACCGCATTCACAAGCACACACCACCTGTCCCTGTCCTTAGCCGCAGCAATCCAGTCCATGCCTCCCCAAACTACTTCTTAAGATCCATTTTAATATTATTCTCCCATCTATGCCTAGGTCTTCCTACTTGTCTCCCTCCCTCAGGTGTTCCTACCAAAACCCTGAATGCACCTCTCTTGTTCCCCCACATGTGTCACATGTCAAGCAAGTCTCATTTTTTTTTTATTTGATCACACGAATGATATTTGGTGAGGAGTACAGAGCATAAAGTTGCTCGTTACAGTCACAACAGACCCTAGCTGTCAGAATTACCTAACTCTCTCCGCGCATAAAGTGAAGATCTGCCACAAGAAGAATTAATGTACCTCATTGTGACAAAAAAATGTAATAACATTCATTAAAAAATGAAATAAATTTAAAGTTTTCGGCTGAAAACATCTGAAATAACAAAGCATACGCGCACACACGTACGACATGCAAAGGCAAATGCGTGGAAATAATCATGAACGCACGCACACAAAGGTAAAATTTCAGAAGTACATAATGCAAAGTGACTGTATAGAAATGACAACAATGTATTTAGGCACATGGATATGTACAAAATTCAGAAAGACATGGAAATAATAATTCCCCACTAAAGGGGGTGTATTATGCGGCCCGGGACCACAATTTTATATTGTGTATATTCTACAAAAATTTCACAACAATTTTGGCACTAATTGCAATATTTCGACGTGCAGCCCTCGAAGTAGCTCTCAACAACTGGTTTGGCCCTTTACCTTAAAAGGGTTGGAGACCCATGTTTTAAAGGTTTTCCCTTTCACCCTGCGGCTGGAAGAGGGATGATCGAAAAATCAGTTAAACTCTACAGAGAACACACTATCGCAACTATGCTGTTGACCCCTCGAAAAGGCAACCTTCCCTCCTTGACTAGATCCTGTCAGGGAGGGAAAAGGAACGAAAAAGACTACGTATAGCCAATGCACTTCATAAAGAGGGGCTATCATATCTCCCCCCTCCTCCTCCTCCCCCACCTGCATACGTAGCAACAGTCACCATCAAACAGCAAATGGAGGCCAAGTTCAATCCAACACTCAGACCGGTTTCCCTGACGTGTTAGTCGTGGTTTTCCTCGGAATTTTCAGAGGAACTGGAAAGGTGAAACTATCGTTACTGAGAACGTAGAACAGTGCGCGATATTTTGCACTAAATCGCTCAACATACCGAGTAGACCAGCGTCTAACTTGCCGTAACATGCTGACATCAACATGGCCCTTAACGTTTTACGTTCCCACACACCGCAAAGTAGTTTTAACCAATAAATAAACACACATCGACGTTTTGCACGCTTTAGGATCGCTATGGCACGTATATAATACTTTCCGTTACAGTGCCCACATCTAAGTAAAAGACAAACTGCGCCCCCTCCGGGTTTAATTTCTCCAAATTTCGAATTAAATACGTCAGTCAGGCGCTTAACAGGTTTTATCGGTAAGGTTTTGCTTTGTACTTTACCTACACAGTGAAAGGGAACTCCTGACACACGCAAATAATTTTAAAATATGGACTAAACTACTGGTGGCACCGAACTGCAGGTTTTCTAATACATACGTTTATAAAAGAAATGACGGTAGTTATAATTTGCAGTATTAGTTCACCAAGAAGTTAGTAATTATTAAATCATTTTTGCAGAATCCTTCTCGAAAGTCTATCAGTCCCTCACTCTACAAATTTTCCGTCACGTTTGGAAACAAAGTTTAGTAACATGTCCAGAAGACGCAGCCATTGGAGCCTAACACGAATCGAACTGTTTCGTTCTTCATCATCTGAACCCATTTAACTGTACTTGAATATTATTCTCCCTTCTTGTAAGTCTAGGCCTCCCTCGTTTACAAATAATATTCAGGTGTTTTTTTGATAAAATTTGTATCATCAGCAAATTATTTTCTCAAGCATTTTAGTACCTTAGTATCTTCAGTCATCCGAAATTATTTATTTTTATTTCAATGTTTTTCAACTATGAAATATTTCTCGTAAATTCTTGAGGTTCGAAACAGCTCCATTCGTTGCTCCGAGTTTAAACTGTTTACCCCTTGACTAAGTAATTAAATAATTTTTTAAATTCAGTTCGTTTCGATTTACAGTGTTTTGTTATATTTCCTCGTAACATATACTGGGGTAGATAGAAGCCTACGTTGTGCGACATCACCATCTCGTCATATTCTTCGCGCACAGACGACTTTAAAATAGCAAGAATTTCCAAAACAAAAGATACCTGTACTGACGCAATAGTTTATCGAAAGACTGCAGGCAGAATAACAGTAATTATAAAGCAAACAAGGAATCATTTTCCTAGTGAGTATAAATGTCTTTCAAGTGTCCAGCGAAATCAACATAATAATCTGACTGAAAAGGTTACCAGCTATTCTGCAAAGCATAACTTTAAAAATGGTTCCTTTGTTTCTGTGACGAAGGAAGTGGGCGTGCCCAATGACTTGGAAGTACGTTCATGTAAACGCTTCTTTCTACTCGATGCGTGCTTACAGAATGAAAGTCAGCCCAATACGGCACTAAGAAATCTGGATCTTCTTGTATACTTTCATAAACTTTGGCTACCAAAAATTAGTACCAGGAAGGGAAAAGAAATGACCTCACGATCGTTGAACCAGGTCACGCGCCGGTCATCAATCCACAGCAGCAGCGCATGGAGTTGACCCATTAGAACTACCAAGGCCATTTCACACTTTATATTCCAGCAACTTACTTAATGAGGTCCTCTTCCCAGCAGTTCCACCTGTTTTTCAGCACCACTTCTCAGTTTTGAGCAACACACACATATTCACATTCACAGAATAGTATAACCAATAATTCAAAGGCGTTTGCCAGTCTTCTGTGATTCACTGTTTATGTAAACTAAACTTTAAAAACAAATTTAAACGAGGACCAGATATGGAATAACAAGTTCTTGTTGTTGAAGTCCTATTTCACAAAACGAACGTAATCAGATTGAGCTACTTTAGCAGGCCCTACTGTTGGTGCCCTGACCGGTTTGCGCGCGCGGCGGACATTGACTCTGCACAGGCATGCACACTGCCTCACTTCTCCACGGCAAATGCTGCCCTGTCTCTGGAAGACTGAACACGATCGCTCGCCCAGTTGCGGTAGACTGCCGGCCGGTAGGACCCGGCGCGCTGCTTCGCGTCTGTCTCAAGGCCTCTCTGACTCGAACCTCGGCCGCGACCTCACATTGGGATATGAAGACGACCGAATGCGTGGGGGAGGAAGGGAAGGTAAAACTTTGTACGATACATCTAGATTAGTGAGCGGGCAGAGTAGGAGAGAGCAATACAAGGAATAAACAAGCAAAACTCAGTTCCCGCACACGCATAGGAAATGTTTGAGCGGGAGGAAAGAATATAAGTATTTACGTGGAACAGCCTAGTGCACTGGTAAATGGGTTCGTCCATTATGAAGGATGGAAGTGACTGCGTACGTGAGAGACTCACCAGGAAATTACGTTTAAAAATTATTGGACTATTCTCACCGACTATACAAGCTTCCTAGATACCAGTCCACCAAATTACTGTACACAGACATAACAATGTCAACGCTACGTACGGACAAGACCGTTTATGTAAGCAAGGATTTGACGGGAAGACAATATAAAGCTTATCAAAAATTGGAATATGAAGGTCTGGACAAGAATCGTCTTCCTCAAGATAGGGTCTTCTAGTGATTGCCTGTTGCGAACAGGGTTTCATAACGTAGAGCAAATATCTTGGCTAGCAGAAGCGATTACTAGCTTGTAAAGAAAGACTGCTTCCTAGTGTTATTTACGGGCACAATATCTCACACCAGCGGTTCCAAAACCTATCCAGTATGAGAGCCCATTCTTAGCCTAAACAAATTTTTGTGAAACTCCAAATATTACTAACTGTACAATTAGGCTTCATTAATTGAGGCCATGCTTAATAACAAAGAACTATTACAATCTCAAATCCAGTAGCTGGATAGCACGACATTAAGGAACTAGAGAAAACTGCCATACTGGTCACTGAACACATACTCCGGACAGTACTAGTGCAAAAGGACAAAATGTTTATGAAGGAAAGTATCATTATACACAGTACCACATATTGTTAAGTGGCCCAGGATATGTCAGTCGGTACAGCGACTCGCTAAGGGCTGGACGGTCGGGGGAATCGAATCCCGGTAAAGGCGAGATTTTCCGCACCAGTCCAGACCGGCCCTGGGGCTCACCTAACCTTTTATACGAGTACAATGGGTACTGGGGTCTTTCCCGGGGGTAAAGCGGTCGAGGAGTGGCGTTGACCACCCACCCCATCTATCGCCGAGGTTAAAGAAAGAGTAGCGCTATACCTGTTCTCCCCCTCAGGGCCATAGTGGCCTGCTCTAGGGTGAAATTTATTTTTACCTTTACCATACATTGTAGCCACAGAATAGCTGCAATATTATATGTCCTAGAAACATGGTTTGTTTCAGGTATATAATTGTAAATACTCTGCATGAAGTAACAAATAATAATAATAATAATAATAATAACTGCTGGGAAAGCAAGGTTGCTTCATACAAAGTTACGAGAATTCTCGTGGTTCGTCGAATAACCCTGCGGGCCTCCAGGCGTCTGCGGTCCACGGGTTGGTAACCATTTATCTAAACGCTGATTGGTTTTTGCAAGGTTCTAAATGATGCATTACCCTTTGGAAACTAAGTCAGATTAAGAGTCACGCTACGACTGACAGTCAGTCAGCCTTCGTATCAAACTTTTCTTAAGTATACTACCAATCCAGTTTTGAAATTTAATTCCTTACATTCATGGGCACCAGCTTTGAAGAGACATCGGGTCTGTCCTTTGCCAGAAGTCACAGTATTTTTCAGTTAGATATCAATAAACCTATCAGTGATTTAACTGAGTAAAACTGTACAGAAGGCTGCGTCTTCTAATGTTGCACACACAAACACTTGTTGACAGTTTTGCTGAGTGTGTGTATGTGTGTGTGTTTATACATTCGAAACCGGTTATAACGACACTGGCTTCAGCCATAACTCGTCTATAGCGCCATACGTTCTGTGATACCAATTAATTCATCGTCGTTAACCATAACACTATAGTAATCGATTAGAACAACACTTGTTTATAACGACATAATATATTAGTCCCTTTCATGACGTTATAACCGGGTTCGGCTGCATATTTTGTATTTATAGTGTTAGAAACTTTCGCCAGTGTTCAGTATAAACATGACCCCTCTCTCAGTCCAGGCCCTGTACAGCAGACTGTACGTATCGAAAGGCAGCAGTCACTTCGAACGGCAGTAAGCTTGAATGCCACAAATTTTAAACCCGTATTTTCTGTGTTGGACTCCTCCTTGTCAAATGTTGCATACATTTTATTTTTCATAATTCTGTATGAGCTCAGCTTTCTACTTACATATTTTTTTTTTATTAAATTACATACGAACGAAATTTCAAAAGCCGCATGACAATGGCGGATTTGTGCCTTCGCAAGTTTTAAATCGTGCGAAGAACCTGGTTTTTTCGGGCGCTGGAAATCCGAAAGATTGGTTATCTGCCATAAATTTCCAAACGAAGCAGGCATAAATCACTACAGACCGAATGAGTGACGCTTTATAGATGGTTAGGTGAATGTTAGTGTTTAATCCCTCATTTTGAAGAAGGAACAGTTTGCAGTAAATATTCTGGAGTCCTTGGTTTCGAACGCTTCTATCAGGATCCTCCAGGCAATCTTTCTTTCAAATATTAAGCTGACATATTTCGTACGGCATACAACGAGAACATTCCAAAGATGAGATGCCTTCGATCCAAGTCTACAAGATAAACGGGTAGCCTGAGCCTTACCTTCATTGATTTAAATCTTCTACAGCTTATATCACGTCTCTAACGCGGTAAGTTGCGCTGTAGTTGCTGAGAACATAACCATCTCTGAGTCCTGTGGCGTGAATACAGGTATCATCTGCAAAGAGGGGCTATATATGTGCTGGTGTTTGGGAAATATCGTTCGGGTACAGAGAGCACAAGATAGGAATCAGGACGGAATGCTGTGGTAGAAAGTCCATGCGTGGACTTTTTCCTTCCACCGAAATACTGAATTTTTTTTTTGGATAGGAAAAGCAGATAAGCCTAACTGCACCGAAAGAAAATTGCAATTTTGACAATTTTTGCAGCAAATCAGAACGTCATGTGGTGTCAAAAGCTTTATCGATATTCCAGAAGATCGAAACCGCAGCCAAGTTCCGGTTAAATTGAGGGTTATGCTGACCGTAAGTCTCACTTGAACATTTGCTTTCCATAGTATACCTTTGGGCTATTTTTTAAAGTAACATTCTCAAATAGTTTACTCGTCATGAACAAGAGATTAGTGAGACGCACATCTTCAGTAAATATGGAAAATCTGATAGCCGAACGCAGTGACTAAAATACTTGTGTGAGATGCAGCACTTCTTCTTGGAAGGTGATTGAGACATCTCTTTGAAAGGCGACCATTCCGCAGGCCGTTCTTGGGTTTAGCGACTTCATTAGTTTTAGTGGATCACGAGGTCGCACTAATGGGGGCTTGTGTCCACGGAGCAACACCTCTACCTCCACCTCCCCCCCCATGTCATCGTACAGTAGACGGGAACAACTTTAGCCTTAACTTTATCCTTAAATTTAACTTGACATTTACCTTATGATTAAGAACTATAACATGTTCAGTATGTGACAAAGCTTGATGTCAAGGAAGTGCTTCGATGAGTTTAAATTTTCTGGTCAGTCTAAAATCGAAGATTTTCTCTTCCGGTTTGTTAAGTCGGGAAGTTTGTAGATGCTAACCATTAATTTATACAGCTCATTTTCAAATAGCACGAAGGGGAAGTACACTAACAGATCAGTGCACACATGGAACTCTTATGTAAGGAAAAAGGAAAAATTTTGGTACATTTGAATAAAAATTCAATAATTCACCTATTTATAGTTTCGAAAAAGGCAATTTTTGATGCGTGATAAATCTGAATGTTGTGATATCAATAGAGCCGAGTTTTCTAGCAATGTAGACTATAATACTGTTTATAAATTTGAATAATGAGAGTCTTATTTATTAAGGAAAATGACAACAAAGTTCCTAACAGTTTTAAACTATTCTTACGTAATTAGTAACTGAAGTGGCGTAAGTAAAGTACGGTTACACGCAAATATAAAATTTAATTTTAAAAACTATTAGTTACAATAGAAAAAGACAGATAATGAAAAGGTAATAATTGTTGATACTTTCACGGTTTGCAGGCTTCGTATAATGTGTGTTATTCAGTGTAACTTTTGTTATGATTTGCAGTTGATTACATAGAACTATAGAAATATGTAATATTAAAGAGCGTGGAACAAGTTTAAGTAAATTCTGAAACCTGTTTAACATTTTTACACTACAAGTTATCAAATGTTATGCACAAAACAAAACGGAGTATGTACATAAACAGTTGTAAATTTTAAATTTGAACTGAACTGTTCACGAGGCTATAACTGATAAATTCACAGTATTTGTCGAACACGTGGAGTATATAGGGTTGTTACTTACTTACTTACTTACTCCATGGTACAGAATCCTTCTTGAGAAGCTAACTGGTTTGCAGCTAGTCAAGAAATTCCCCGCATTTCACAGAACCCGAAGGCTCATTACCGCACTCACAAGCGTCCGCCAACTGTCTCTATCCTGGGCCAGCCCAATCCAGTCCATATACCCACATCCCACCTCCTGGAGATCCATCCTAATATTATCCACCC
>Ga0131853_10008402_pt1 | contig 18817 bp, 9 predicted proteins | sample TergutLab28metaG_FD_92764 | JGI IMG/M metagenome (GOLD analysis project Ga0131853, IMG submission 92764) | Labiotermes labralis P1 segment gut microbial communities from Petit-Saut dam, French Guiana - Lab288 P1 (version 2) (version 2) | ecosystem: Host-associated > Arthropoda: Insects >...
AAATGATTTGTACTCCTCACCCAATATTGTGCGGGTGATAAAATCGAGAAGAATGAGATGGGCTGGGCATGTGGCGTGTATGGGTGAGGAGAGGGGGGTGTATTGGGTCTTGGTGGGGAAGCCGGAAGGAAAGAGACCACTGGGGAGGCCTAGGCGTAGATGGGTGGATAATATTAGGATGGATCTCCAGGAGGTGGGATGTGGGTATGTGGACTGGATTGGGCGGGCCCAGGATAGAGATGGGTGGCGGACGCTTGTGAGTGCGGTAATGAACTTTCGGGTTCCGTGAAATGCGGTGAATTTCTTAACTAGCTTCTCAAGAAGGACTCTGCACCATGGAGTAAGTAAGTAAGTAATGGATTTTCAAACAGAGAACGAAGCTTTTAATTCCAGTGAGGAATGTCGCCAATGGTAGTCGCTGATGCCAATTGACATCCCTAGAAACCGAATCCATCGTCTTCTTAGTGCTGCTACAGACGAGAGACTGTCTGGTATCCCATGCTTTAGGCTGCATGGGGTAATGGGATATATGAGTAACATCATCATCTGATTTTCAGCTTGGTTAGCTATGAGTTATTGCCGCACAGAAGGACAAGGTAAAGTTTGCAGAGTGAAGAACACCTATAATTAGAGCTGTCTGTCTTCCCGTCCCACACGCTCTTGCTTCTCTTGGCTAGTATAGGCACACCACCTGCACATAACAGTGCGTATCAACTAAGGACAAATTCAAATTCGTGTAGGTCCCTATCCTCAGTGTCGTATATGATGCACATGAGCTTGAATAGTGGCGTAATATGTAAATGCGTATTATTGACGTCAACTCGGCGAATGCAAATAGTTTCAAAGATATCAAATACAAATCTACAATATTCGCTTCTTACCCTAAACATTCATCTACAAATAAAAAAGACTTGAATGGAAGGGTACACTAAAAAATTTATGTGTGGTTTACTGCGCAAAGAAGTACTTCTTCGCACAGTGAAACACACACATACACACACACGACAGGTCACAATATGCCGCCATAACACTGACAACGTGTGTATCGGCACGCACAGTTGAACAAGAATTGTAATTTTAGCCAAGTACTGGTCGTCGCTCCCTGATAATGGTTCCTACGTGAACGGAAACATGTTGGAGCAGCTTTTATAAGTTTAATTGTTTTTAACAGTTCAACCATTTTATATATTTTACAGCATTAGTTGGACATAAAGTATTTAACCAATGTTTATATTTAGCCTGATTTGAAGAGATGCCTACGAAGTCACAATGTGTATTGAAAGGGCGTCATATTGATTGCTAGGAAGTTATCCTCTTTTTCAACTGACCTAAAGCAAATGATAAAAACATGATATTGTATTTTAATAGCCCTCCCGTATCTCGCATCGTAGACGAATATATTAAATGACCTGTGCTTGTAATCGTCTTGTGGTTTAATGTTGTGTTTCAGTACGGGCAATACTTTCCTGACAGATTAACGGTTTCCCACCGCAAGCTACCGGAACCGCTATAAATTTGAATTGTTTTACGATTCCGAACGTGGGTAGTTGGGCTATCATTTCAGTACCAACTCGATCCATCATGGGAACATAAAAACTGTCTCGGAGTATTCTGTAAATAAGGCAACGGATTCGGAGAGGCTTTCTGGTTTGCAACTGACAGACATAACAAACAGCGATCCCTTTGCCTTGAAGAGGTGTAGGGGAAAAGAGGCAAATAGTCGTAGGCATTTACTGTTAATCTCGGCGCTAGTTGTGTATGAGCGGTCAACATTAGGCACCCGTTGGTTAGGATGCAAGGTGGGGCCAAGAGTATATCTTTATAGAGAGGCAAAGATAAAATACTTTCCCCTGCCGGAAAAAAATAACCGATAGTCTACTGACTGAGCTGTCCTTGCTGATCAGTCACAAATAGACGTTTGGAATGGTTTGTAAACAGATGCGAACAGCGCAACACATTGAATTTGAATTTCAATACAGAGTATGAATTTAATTCTTGTGTTTAACTTAAGATTCCTTAACTTTTAGAATATTTTAAACATCTTTCACATCAGTCAGTTGTGCAAGTGTCAAATCGTAGAGTGTATGCATCAGCGGCAGCACGATATTTTGCTATGTGGCGCACATTATGTAGGACGGTGTGCATTGCCTGTATTTCTTAATGACAAGTGCGGGACAAGCAGGCAACACAAAACGACAAAGAACTTCACACCGAACATACATCACTAAGAACCATAAATTTACATTAACACTAACCCCTCCATCTTTACAAACCGAAATGACCAATGTGGTAATCAACATCATAGTCGCGAGCTCCTGATGATGGGCATAGTAATGCCCGAAACATGTTGAGCCTATAAGAAGTACAATAAAATAATAAGTGGAATCTAGCTGGTTTTTTATTCTTCAGTTATCACAATGATGCACGGTCCAATAAATATCAGATTCAGGTAACACTTGTTGTTTAATTAAAATGATTATGTTTTGGGGGTTTTACTGTTTGGTTTACTAAACTATTGAATATAAGAAATTGTATCAAAATTCCAAGATGGCGAAAGTGCTGCCGGTTACCCTAAGTGTACACTATGTATTTCGCGTTATGTATCTTTGCGAATTTGCATTCCTTTGTCTTTCAGATGTAGAGTACCATAGTTCAATTTAAATTAATTTTAATTCTATTTTGTATCTTATCAGACTGGCACTGAAGTGGTCTATGGGAAGTGCAGACTGTAAATTTGTAGAGTGTAGTTCACGCACATTTCTGTTATTGACACACTTCCTGTTGACTCTATTAGTTTTCTACCTTTACACTCTGTCTATTTAGCTTTCAAGTACTGTTGTAAGTATATACATTTGCTGTAACGTTAAGCGGTATGTACTTTTGCCGCAGTATTTATGTATTTAGAGTGATTCTCAGAGCAAACACAGATCATTTTTGTAAAGCGTATTAAAACATTTTTTCTTTATAATAGAGAATATCTGTATCTGCTTGAGCAATGACTTGTATTTACGTGCACTTACTTAGACTAAAGTTATTCTACTTCAAGGTTGTAACCTAATTCTTAAAAGAATCAGGACACCAAGAATAAGCGAATGCTTAAGGTTCGATAAGCGTCTCGTATTTAAGTGACAGTAAAATACATTTTTTTATATTTGTCACTTTAATACAAAACTGCAGCAGAAATAAGCGTTAAGATTGCTAGCAGAGTAGGCGTTTATGCGTTTGAGAGTTACCGAATTTTAACATTATAATTTGTTTCGAGATTTGTTTGGAATGAGTTATAAACTCAGTGAACTCACGGTTTTGTATTACGGGCTTATAGTTGTTCTTTATACAATAAGTAGTTTAAGAAAATGTGTAATGTTAAATTTGAGTTTCATGTAAATTTGGGGCTGTGTTAATCAATACAAACTACAATAAAATACGCTCAGCAAATGCTGGTATAAATCACCAACACCGAACGCCATTGAAATCCACTGAATGGTTTCGGAGCCCCTATACAATTTGTTACTCACTTTCATTCGTACATACATACATACAGTACGTATATCCGCACGCACACACACACATGCACAAGCACAAATAATTCTCAAGTATCGTTTTCTGTTCAAATAACATAAATTAGTTCACAGTCAGTAAACAGCTCATAACCATATTTCGGTAATTTTATCAGCCTTAATCTTAGTATCAACAGATACGTCATTCGGTAAAAGGGAGAAATCCACTTTGTCTGTTGGTATACACAAGAAGACTCCTGGTCAGGATGTATGTATATATATATATATTCATATTTGTGTATAAATAAAAGTAACCGCGAGAATGCATATAAGACGGTTAAATGTTACTAGTGAGTCTACAAAGTTGAAAGACCATTTTAAATTCAAAAGGGAAACATTTACGTTCGTGTTTTCATATATAGGTTCACCACATTACTTTTTTCGAGCTGAAGTTAAAAGTGGGAAACACTAATATATTCTGCGTATAATTGTTAGTGATTTGCATCACTTCCCCATTATAACAGCACAGTTCCAAATAAAGAGCTGCAACCTATGGAAGTACTTGACAACCGTAATGACGTAGGAAAATAGTCTGGTGACATGTACGTACAAAATGCGTGCATGCGTGACAGATGCAAGTGTATATAGATACACATACAATACGTGTTCAAAGAAGTAAGGTTCCCTAGCGCGTAAATTTTTTTTCTGTATTCATTTCACTTTTCGATACGACTTAGCAGTTGTTGGGTTATCGCGCAACAAATGGTGCAAGAGTCCATTCAGACGCTGTTCGGGGATAAGTTGATGTGTAATGACAAATATACTGGAAATTTGTTTCCAAAAAGTTCTGATTGTGGTTAGGTTTTTCTGGGTGAAACATATTTTCCCATGGATATTCACTTCCAGTTGATAGATATGATGACAACTGTTGGCCTATGAAACAGGAATGTGTTCCATTGAATTAGTAGATTGATGACGTAATTAGAGCGCAGCGTGGCAGAAACTGGTGCAGAGAGATTGAAAATGGTCGAGCTGTGATCCTTGATGATGATGATTATGATGATGATGATGATGATAGCACCGGTCGCTCCAACGCATGCTGCTGGCTGTGAAGCCAGCACGACTGGAGGAATTGACTTTTGAGAACCGGTGAGTCGCAATTTGGATTGATCATCGGCACGAATAACTGTGATGCCGCTAAATGCCTGCGCGCGAGATAAAATGATGTCTGGAAATAGAACACAAAAGTCAACATTTCGAAATTGCTGTTTTAGGCCTTCGACTGTTAAAGAAAGAATTTTCAGGAATCCATAGTGACAGGCGATGAGGCACGAGCGCACCAGTTTATTCCTGAAATTGGAACGCACTAGAAACACCAAATTTCTGCTATAGCCAAAAATTTCAGAACATGTCGGCCTTCTGGAAAGTTATGACATCTGTATTCTGCTGTGGGGGAGTTGTGCGCGTTGAATTCGTGTATCGGGGCACAACAGTCAACGCAAACACCTACTCCGACATGCTGTGACAAGTGCCTGATGGAATTTGCACGAAGAGACCTTGACATCTGTCGCGAGACATGACCCTTTAGTACATCGGGCAAAAGAGTTGTATCCTTTCTACTGGGTACGCCTGGACGCTCGTGACTGCTTTCCGTCGGACTAGTATTCGTTTGGGCCGCTGAAATAATGCTTGGATAGCCGCCGTTTCCACAATAAAGCGGTAGTGGTCATTTCTGTTCGTGAATGTTTGTGAATGCAATACCCCCATTTTTACCGGGATGGAGTTTTGAAACTCGTGCCAAAATGGGAAAAATGCATTCTTGTGCCCGGAGGTGTGCAAAAAATAATGATGCGGCATCGTAATAAATGAACTATATATATACAGGATGTCCCAACGAGGAGTTAAGGTCAGTATTACGGTATTTAATTCCAGAGCTGATACTGAGTCAAAAACGTCATATATACGTAGGTTCATTTCGCAACGGTTCAGGAATTACGAGTTTGTAAAATAGGGTAAATAAATTAGGAAGGAAAGAGTAGAATTGTGCATTTAATGAGATATGTTGTTAAATGTACAGTTACAGTTTCGCCGTTCAACGCTCAAGCAAGTTGTTCGAAGTGTCCTGCATCTTCTTTGATATATTTTCTGACTCGTGTGACCAGAAGATGTAACCTTACGAAGCACTGTACCCGTTGTTGATGCTTCTCACAGCGTTGAGAATTCTCTCGTTTTCACCTTATGTGCAATCCGTACCACATCCAGCGCATTCAGCATCTTGAACCCACGGAAATGTGTAGCCAGTTGGAACTGTGCTGTTGGATTTATTCTAACCTCCACTGAATTCGTAATATTTTTTTCACCGATGAGGCCCATTAACCCGTGATGGAGTCAACAACACAACTTACGGGATCGTGATAATCCACATGGAACTGTCGAAAGCAACTACCAACGTCGCTTTTCCGTAAACGTGTGGTGTGGTGTTTTTGGTGACCAATTCATTGGTCTGTACATTTTCCCGCAACGTCTGTCAGGTGAAATTTATGCCAACTTTTTGCAAGATGAACTGCCAGCACTCATAGAGAATGTTCCTCTACAAACAAGATGACAGATATACTACCAGCATGACGGAGCGCCGCCTCGTTTCGATCAGGTCGTCAGGCAGTATCTGAATCATAAATTCCCAAACCAATGGATTGGTCGTGCCTGTACACAGAATTGGCCACCACGGTCACCTGATCTGAACCCATTAGATTACCATGTGTGTGGGGTTACATGAAAGCTATGGTGTATGCAAGTAACGTGAACACAAGAGAAGAACTATTCCAGCGAATTCTCAGCACTGCAAGAGGCATCAACAACACTGCAGTACTCCATAAGTTTACAAGTTCTCTGGTTACTCGAGTCAGAAAATGTATCCAAGCAGATGGAGGACACTTTGAACAACTTGTTTGAGTGTGGAATGGCGAATCTGTAACTGTACATTTAACAATATATCTCAATAAATGCACAATGCTACTCTTTCCTTCCTAATTTATTTACTGTACTTTAAAATCTCACAACGCCAGAAACGTTGCATTTTTACCCATGTGTATGACTTTTTTAACTCAGCATCAGCTCTGGAATTAAATCCCGAAATGCTGATCTTAACTTATGGGACATCCTATATATATATATATATATCGCTATGATTTCTCATTTAATTCTGTGACGCAGGGTACATTACATATTCAGCACCCCGTTATTGGCTTAGGCCTAAACAGTCACAATACTTGTCCTACTATGTATATGTATACCATATATTATGATGAGCATAAATTTCTATTAATGTTAGAAAATATGAATAGTTTTCACTTTTAACTTCTGCTCAAAGATTTTTTTTCTTTTTTGTGAAGGCAAGAATGAAATACGAAAGATAGTATGTCTGATTGAATTATAAGCAGCTCCACGAGGTAGAATTTAATAATCAGCTCTTACCGTCTTACTTGCACTTTGTCTATACTGAAGGAATTATCGTAACAGGTACGAGGTAAAATCACCTCTTTATATTCACTTCTCTGAATGTCCCACTCAGTAAAGTTATTGGATGGATTGCCGTAGTTCAGTCTTTGAACCTGAAGGGGTTTTTATTTTACAACCCTGTCAAGCCCACCCTCTCCTCTGGTTACCACGGTCAAAGGGTTAAGAATGTATGGAGCACTGCTGGGCTTCCAAATAAGTTTACAAGACTCCGCCTGGGAGTTGGGGTAACGAAATTATTATACTTATGATAGTGATTAGACTGTGGGCGAGAAAAACGAGAAATCATGTTGGATTTTCGTCACCAGAGAATAGACCGTCTCTGGGGCCTACCAAGCCTTCTGCTAAAAGAGTAGCGGGGGTGAAGTTGGGGTGTGAAGACGATCACTCACTTCCATTTAGTGCCAAGTTTAAGAATGAGTGGAGTCGTAACTCCACTCCCCCATACGCCTTTATGGAATACACTGAAACGACATTACCTTTCTGCACAGCCGTACTTGTTGCAGAAATCTTCGTTTTATAAGTGGGATCTATTTTTAGAAAAGGGACAGGTGGTTATGTAAGGGGAAGAATAAGGTGGTGGTTAAGCGGCTCAGTTGAGGGGAGATATTGAAGGGGGGTGAGCGTATAGGTCTTATAGTCCGTTTTGAGCCCCAGCCAGTTGGGGACGGGACCCCCGGGGAAGGTGATGTGTGATGGGTGTTATGGGGTTGAATTTGCAAGAGATGGGGATGGGGAGGATTTAACCCCTTCGCTCTGCAATCCCCTGTCCTAGCACCCTCTCTGTCTCTCTCTCTCTCTCTCTCTCTCTCTGCCTAGCTGGCCTGCTGGATGCCTGGCTTGCTGCATCGATTTGGTTGTGGGTGCAGAGTATTGGAATGGGTACAATACTATGCCATACCGGAGGCACCAGTTGCATAAAACATTGATCCCACCCCGAATATTGTTCAGTTAGACAAGTACATTAGCAACCTCAGTGTCTTTGTTGTAATCTTCATTAAGCTGGCGCTGGATGATCGAACGACCATTTTTTTGTTGCTGCCTACCGGACATCTGTTTACCTGCTGACTTTGTCTTAGCCGCTGACCGAGCAAGTGGGCTACACCACTAACGCTTCTGACTGTATTTGGGAGGTCACCCGTTCGAATCTCGTCTGTAACACTGAGTGTTCTCTTTCAAATTTCTCGAGGTTGTCCACATTCTCCCCAGGCAAATAGAGGGATGAGGTTTCCGCTCTTTGCTTTGTTACGTAGCAGATGGTGGTGGATGTTTACCGAAGTTTTGGGACAGCCTGTCTGTCAAATTTTGGAGGGTCGAAAATTTTTCTCGTACTACCGACAATCGCTGCATGAAAACACAAAAGAGCGAAGGCCTCGTTTACACCGCGGCGGAAGCCCGGTTTCTCGCAAAGCAGGGATATTTGCACGGGTTACTCCACAACCGGTACTTTCCACATCCTTTCGAATCCATTAGTCCGTTCTTCAATAATCATCCTTCCAGTCGACACTACATCGTCTGAGCTAATCATAGCGTCCTTAAATATAACATAAACAAGCAAAATAAATTAACACCTGACAGTAAATTAATCAACTAAGAAGTGAAGTTAATTTTTAAAATGACCTTTGGTTTCATGTATTCCAGCTATCAATTAAACTCGCGACTCTATTGCAATATAGTTTTTGTCTGTTACGTTCACTGCGTACGTCAAACGAACGTTCGACCGCATGTTTTACTTTCCGATTTAACAGGATTTCCACGAAATTTCGAATTGTGTCTATGCCAAAAACTTTTCGAATGTGCTTATATGATTCCTATGAACTCAACATGTTAAACACAAAAAGAATTTCAGTCAATTGCCGTAGAATTTCTCGTCTTGCAAAAAGTAATATGCTCAGAATTCTCGCTGAGATCTAAAATTCTTATTTAAATAATTTTTCGACACGGCGATGAAATATTGTGAAAGGCAATTTCAAGGTGCACGTAGTCATTAGTTAGCTGCGAGCTGTTTTAAAGTACTGCACAAGTATTTGAATGGAAGGGCTAGAGAAAACTACGACAAACACTAATAGTGATACAGTTAGACGTAGTTAATCTAATGATGACTGGACCACGTCATCTTGCGGACAATTTTTTTTGTCATCCACTAAATTAAAATATACATATTAATTCCAGATTTAATGTATTTAACGACGCTTGTCAGATTCATAGATCGTAAGGGGCCGATATGCCATGAAGCTAATGAAGCTTAAGCTTCAGGGCCCCTCACTTGTACGAGTCCCTTCCCAGTCCCTGGGAGGGGCTGTAGTAATATGTTCACATGGTCATATATTGCGAAGATATTTTAACCAAAATCGGTTATGTATTATAGAGGTGTGTCAGGCAGTTGGTAGAGATGTTATGTCGTTTTTCCTGATTTTGTGGTGTGTGTGTGTGTGTGTGTGGTATTTGTCAGCTGTTTGAAATTTGTAATTTGTTGTGATTTCTTTTCTTATTCTAAATAAATATTCACTTTTATACGTACTATTTCTAAAATTGTAATTTTGTGCTTTTTTCTTAAAGGGGGCCCCAAAAATTGCATAAACTGAAGGCCTCAAAAAACGTAGGTCCGCCCCTGCAGGTCGTATGGCATGTGGACTTTGTGTCCCGAAAATCGAACCCGGGACCTACCAAATACGGAGCAGGAGTGCTGAAAACTTAACGGAAATAGTCGCTTTGCTTCTAAGTAATTAAATCTCGTGTTGTCGGCTGTAGGGTTTTGGAAAAGTACTAGTAAATTGGGACAAAGTTGGTAGGAAGTAATCGGCCTCCCACCAATCGAAAGACCTTCCCTTTAGGGTGAGATCAGAGTTGGCCATGTTACTGCTTCAGATACACATAACGATGACAATCAGCCCACGCCTCTATCTACAATATATTATAGGAAATGGGAAACACGCGGCATTCAGAAAGTCCTGACTACTGCTTTGCTTCTACGCGTGGGCGAATATGGTCTGAAAATGGAAGCTTGTGCAAGTGTTGCAGAAAAATGTTTATCTGAGCACCACTACAGACCCTCATACATGTAGTGAATACAAGACAGGCACTGTACTTAGAACGTAACAATGAGGCGTGTTCGTACAATCATTGTTGCAGTGGAAAAGCAATAAGTATTTCATATTCAGAGTGTTTGTGTGTGTAGCCTTAGTTACCCAGCTTGAAATGTGCATGTGCCTTATTGTCATCTGTAGCCTGCCCGGCTCTACATTATCTCATGAACGCCACGATTTTCTATAAAAAAAATTATCGAAAATGAAATTTGTGTTTTGGGTCTCTATTCAACTTATGTCTGAAACATTTCTCATTCTAAGAAGAACTGAGCGAGACATGATAAAAAAAATGTGTGTTGGTCTTCAGGTGAAGTACCCATTACTCTTGTCAGATTTTAATTAAACTTGAATTGTGTCCTCAGATTTTCGAAACATACTCAAATATCAAATATCACGAAAGCCTGTCCAGTGGGAGCTGAGTTGTTCCATGACGGCGGGCGGGCGGGCGGGCGGACGGACGGACGGACAGATGGACAAACAGACAGACATGACGAAGCTAATAGTTGCTTTTAGAAATTTTGCGAACGCGCCTAAAAACTAAATGTGTAGTCTAAAATATGTAGGTCATAAGACGGATTCCGCTGCAAACCCATGTCATTCTACGAGGTATTAAATCTTCTAAACATATTTACGTTATTTATTGATTATTGGGCTGTGCGGCGTAGAATGAAGTAGGGAAACGATGACTGAAGTAGATTATGGAAGGATGGGAAAGGATGCAGTATTGATCTACTTGCAGGCGTAAGTTTCTATATCGGAAATTAATATCTACAATATTCTAATTTTATGAAATTACGGTTTACGCACCTGCATATTACATGCATTTACATGACATTTCTGAAGACCGTCCCTATCTTCGACAACAGTGTTATTCCAATCAGAGTATCACTTCGACCTTCAGCCTAACAGCTGCGCTTTTATTGGAAGAAGTTGTCCAGGCCACAAGACCTCTGTACCAAATACAAAACAAATACTTTAAAAGTAAGTAAATGAAAGCGCCGCGGAGAACTACCTCCTTATTACGTTTCAACTTCAACCAGTTCTTATGACAATCTTAAAGTGAAAATGAAGGCAGATCACATTTGCGTGCACGAAAATAGAATGTTACACTTCAAATCTTGCTCAGGGTTTCATATTATAACTTCGTATTGCTAATTTTTCTTTTCATGAGAGTAATAAGTATAAATGTGATTATGCAAGTGTACAAATTGCAGACAGTTACTTGCCGCGGGCAAGATCAGGCAGTAAAACATGCAGGAGAGAGGAGGAAAAAGCAGACATGGTTAATTAAGGCTCAGCGTTTCATACATATGTTCAGTAATTATCCGCTGACAAGATTAATTTTCATACCTAGTCTTATTAGCGGGCGTTTAATGACCGATTGACTAAGAACACGTCATTCACTCAGAAAACCTAGTTTCTCTTAACCTCTAATAGGTGGTATTCATAGCCCTGTTGCTTCGTTATGTACATTATTTCACTTAAAATAGACCCTCAAAGTCATGGTCTACGACATCAGTTTTCCTCGGCATTTTTATTCTTTCATTTATAGGACGACTTTCCTTTTCATTTTTGAAGGATCTTTTCCAATCCTGTTTTAATTAAAGTAACGATAAAACAGGTAGAGAGAACACTTTTTGCTGAATCCGGGTGTGGGCACTTGCAGTAACTTAAGCAGCCGAAATGGTGTCTATCTTTGCAATCTTGTTGTGGAATTGCAATTCTGTCTATTTTTAATTGACCACATTACAAGAAGAGAGTGGTGTTTTAAAACTTCAGTCCAATCTAGAAGAAACAGATTTTCTACACACGTTTCTTGACTCTTGTTATGCCCTGTTGGACTTAAAGTTTATTTATTGAAAAAGTAAATATATTATTTCGGATAAGAGATTTTTGTTGCTGATGGTGACACACTGCATAACACGGCTAGTTGTAAATATTTTTCATCTATTTTTTAAATATCTAGCAACTTGAAAATTATTACAGATAAAAGTCGTAGAAAACTGAGTATATTTTATATCATTTTATTCCTGGTAAGTGTAAAAATTTACTGCCACAACAGAACATAACGTGTCACTCTCAATATACCTCAGAAATCAAAAACATACACGAATACGTATAATAAGAAGGAAGTAAAATAAAATGTTGGAATGATAAGTATTGACATGTGTTATGATGCAAACACAGGTGCTAAAATTTAAAAAATTGTTAAATGAACGATTTATGTGTAAAGTGTTAAATGTACTTGTAATACTAATAATATTTCACACAGCCAACACAAAATTAAATAATATTTTTAAACAAAATCTAATATAATTAATAGGTAAGAACCATTCTTAGCAATACCAAATTACATCGTAATCGGTTGATTGGATTCGGAGACACAATGTGCCTGCAACCGGCCGGACACACTTCGCGCTTGTCAGTTTATTTTTCGTGCGCTGTATGATGTCACCTGAAAGCCAAGGACTGCAAAAAACTCATGGGATTTACCATTGAATAGAAATAGACGCTCCGATAGCGAATCAATAACAGAACATCAGCTGTGAGATGAATTTTGTGGTCACTGAGCAAATGCATCAAAAATTACAAAGGATTTGGGTCTTTGAAAGCGACGCAAATAAATCGTCAAAATGATAGAAATCGTGTGTGTGTGTGTGTGTGTGTGTATAGTGCGTTCGAATTTTCGAAGCATTTTTAGCGTTTTGCGTGTGATATGTTCGAGTGCATTATCCATATTAATCAGGGCAGGAATATTAGTGCGTTGATAGTGATTTGAACAGGCAGTGCTTCACGGCTTCGAAAATCCGCTCATTTATTGTGCTTCATGTTTTGATTACAACAAACCCGTATCTGTCGTCTTTGTGTAAACATTCATTATACAGGCATACATGTTGGCTTAGTATCTCTGTCCTTGTATTTATGCACGGAACGGAAATAAAACAAACCGTTCAACTGAATTATTAGACAAAGTATTTTTATATTTGTAGTGTTCGCCATGTCATTTCAGTGTATTGATGCTACTGCTTTCCGGAAATGATGCTTTAAAGGATATACAAAATACAACCTTCGTGCAATAAAGGCGTGGGAATGAATTCTTGATCAGAAGCTTTATGTAACGCCGATTTCGGTGACCGTGCAGTCTAGGTCGTGGGTCTGCGGCCGATCGCTTGCTGGAATTGCGGGTTCGAATCCCGCCGCGACACGGATGTCTTTCTCTTGTGAGTGTTGTGTTTTGTCAATTAGAGACCTCTGCAACGGGCCCATTACTCGTCCAGAGGAGTCCTGCCGAGTGTGGTGTGTCTAACTCAGTGTGAAAGTGAAGCCTCGATAAGGAGAAGGCGTTGGTCCACCAGGGCTGTCGAGTCGTAAACATTGTATGTAACTGTTTTGATAAACTATGCAAATCAGGACATCTGACCATATTTTACAACATATAGAAAACTGTGTGTGGAATGCAGGACACAAGCATTTCATAACAGGCTGCGTACGAATAACTAAAAAAAATTAATTAACCAACCAGTCAGGTAACCAAGAATGTAGTACCAATTAACGATGTAAAGCAAAACCTTATTGAGAAGCTGATAATTGTTAAAGTGGTCAAGAAATCCCACGCGTTCTCGAAACCACAATATATTGATTGCTGTGTTCACAAACTGGCGCGACAGAGGTAAATTCTTATGCAGCCCAGAATTTTCATACTTTATTTCCTAAAGTAAAGTACTATGGATTCTATCTCGAATTAGAGGACCGCGGTGGTTCGATTCCAGCTGGTGTCATTGGAGTTTTTCATTGATATAAAATCCTTCCAATCGCACTGGGGTCGACTCAGTCTCTAACAGAAATTAGTACCAGGGGCATTTGCTGGGGTAAAGGCGGCAGGTGCCTAAGGCTGACAACCTTACCATCATCCTTTGACGTTGTCATGAAATCTGGGAACATTAAATTCCTGGAGCCCTCCGGGCCACTCCAGGTCTGTAACAGGACTGCTTTTACTATCTCTAACAATAATAACTTCCAGTTACGGTTGAACTACGAAGATTTTTTTTATTTATATCCTTTTTTTGTGCTGTTTAAGTCGCCTATATTATCTTCCTTGATTTGTCGTTTTAATAACTTTTGGCGCGGAGGACTACGGCCTTCGACAGCTCGTAAAACATAATCTTGAAATGTAATCCCACACCGGGCACTGGGCCTATGTGAAAGTTAACTGTGTGTTTACGTTCTGTGTATTTGAAGGTCTTACAGTGGACTGATTTCCCGTACAAGAGCTCCTAACAAATAACTACAAAAGATTCATAATTTCAGGACTTTGTTCTGAATTAGAACAGCCCAGAGGGCCTAATCCATACCGATTGCAAACCCACCAGCTTTTACAGAGCAGTTAATTTTCAAACATATATTCTCCGTTTTTTTCTTTGGGCAAGAAAGTATGTTCCTTACCCGTATAAACGCTAACTATGTAAGTATATATATATATATATATATGCCTGGCTAGCAGTTCGAGCCGCAGACGTTAGGCATATTTAAAAATCAATGAGCAAGTTGCGAAGTTGGTCCAATTAACAAGTCCATTAATTAAGAGTAGAGAGCGGCAAAGAATGAAGTAAAGATTTTAATGGACGATGAGGGAGCAAACCTGGAAATCTGAGGTCAAAATAATTAGTAAAGACATCGAAACTCAAACATAATACGACGTATGAGCCAGAGACAAAGACGATGGTATGTTGACTTTGCTGAATATTACAGTTTCTTTTGGGGGGGGGGGTGGATTCGCTGTAAGCATACGTCGTGAATCATTTGCGATTCTTTGCGTGTTACTTCAGTGTACGGTTACACTTTGTCTGCAAGTACTGCAGGTTAATATGCCAAATTTGTGTACTGGAAATGTACTATTTCAGTGATGATTCTTGATTTAAATTTCAAACTTCAAAACTAAATTCGTAACATATATAACAGCATTAAGGGTTTTGAAATGTACTGCAAGAAACCTTCTTTAATCATCTATTCGATTATACGTGGAAAAATTAGCGCCAGCAATTAGGATATTTGACGAACGAAAATGTTCCGTGTACGTGCGCGGTCTGCCAGACATAAGAAAAATGTAACTATTCTTAAAAAGGTAAAAGACTGTTCAGGTTTTACATTAATAATTATGTAACCAACTTGTTTCGTTTTGTTCTTCATGTGCAACACGGCGCTTTAACCCACACGCGCATCCCTGCCTACATAAAGTATCCTTATATTCTCTCGTGCCTCTCTTTGTTCTTGGACTGCTTGACTCTCAAGATGATAGCAACACCATCCTTCGAAACGTCTGTAACTGTTTAGCAGACGACGCAGAGTAAATAACGCAGAAGATCTTAATTTTCAGCAGCACCACTGCCGACATTTCAAATCTCGCGTAAATTTTCAGCTCAACTTAATCCCGAAAATTTTTCCATCTGGTATATTGACCTTCCATTTCTGTTTACCAAATTGCATGTGTAAGTAAACATCGTTACAGTTTAGGATTTTATTGTTTATTTACTTCGACATTCGAAGGCCGCGTTTCCTTATCCTCGCAAATCCCATTTAATACTAATCCGAAATCACCAAATACGCTTTTTCCTGGACCTTGTAACCTGCGTTGGACATCGACTTACTGTACTGCTTTGTAATGCACGCGGAGAAAGAGATCAGACAACATTAACAAACTACAAACAGATTTAATTCCGGAAATGCTTGCTGCCGTTGAGTTCAGAATTTGTTTTTGTCCCTTTTCCAATTTGGAGACGTAGGGATTATACAAGTTGCACAAAACTGCATTTCAGCAGATTCGTCAAGCCTGACTGCTTTATCCGCGTGAAATCAGCCTCCGTTTTCCATTTTGTCTGCTAATGTATGGACCCCAGGGCTGTCTTAACTTTATGGAAAAGAGAGAAATATCTTCCGCTACCTGGAGACGAACCCTCAATCTTCCACTTCAAGTATCGTGGACTATGGTTCAATAATGTGGACTGGATTTATCTAGCTTATGAGGAAATGGTCTAGGGGCCGGCGCCTGGAAGGGTGAAAGTGAATCTTCTTTCTTTCTTTTTTTCTCTCTTTCTTTCTTCCTTCCATTCTCTGACCTCTTCTACCTACACATTGTTGGTGTAGACTGTTATTGCTGCACTTGATCACACAATCTCTTTCTCTCTCTCTCTCTCTCTCTCTCTCTCTCTCACGCGCGCGCCCACACACACACACACACACACACACACACCACTGGGTAGGACTCCTCTGGACGAGTGTTCAGCCTTATTGCAGAGACCACTACCTGACAACACACAATATTCACAAGAGACAGACATCCATTCCCCCGCCGGGATTCGAACCCGCAATCCCAGCAAACAGTCGGCCGTAGACCTACGCCTTAGAACGCGCGGCCCCTGGCATGGGCTGTAGTGAATCTTGGTGTTCCCTAGATTATGGGAACTATTTGAGCCCCTATCATAAACTAATCTGCCCCCGTTCTTAGTTGCATAAACATGTTCAGATATTCTAAGAACAAGTAGAGTTCTTGTCTGTTATTTGTGCCGTGTTGAGTGCGGTACGTTGGATATCAAGCCTTGGTAAATCCAATGTCATTGGGCGGTTCGTAAGTGGCGAACGGTTGGGGAAAAACTGTTGCGGTAGAGAGAACTTGCGGAGGGACAGATAGGCCTTTGAAGGCGTCTACCTAATAGGATTTCTTGTCTGTAATTCAATTAGGCGCCTGAACGCGCTTATCTGCCCTTCAGCACGTTTCTCTCTGTCTCCTGATGCAACTGCAAACATCAATGTACCGGACATTCATTAAAAAGTACAGTGTATTCAGTCTAAACACAACTGTTCATTTACTGCAAAAAAAGAGCTACATGTTTTGGCTATAGAAGTATAGCCATCATGAGGCTCTCTAAAAGTATAAAATGGAAATATTCACATTTGCGTTGTTTGAGATCTCAAAACCTTACTGATGTATTTTTATGTAAACATACATGACAGAGGTAAGTAGACTTGAGAACGGGAATTTTATAAGAAAAGGTAAAATTATGTTAAAAAAACTGCAACCTTAATAATTTAGTAATAATAAGTTTAAAATGCTAAGAGTAGCAGGTATAAGTAACCTACTCTTAATATTTTAAATTTATTTTTAGTATACCCCCTTATCATTGTTTCAGTCTTTTTGAAGATAAATGTGCATTTTCTTTAAAAAATCTTTTTCTCGTGGCTACTTAACGTATTTTTGTAGAACAATGTATCTGTATGGTTTTGACGTGTCATACCACGCAATTGTTAATATTTCCATTTTATTCTTGCAGTCAGCCTGATGAAGGCTGTATTTCTGTAGCCGAAACATGTAGCTGCTTTTTCAGTGAATAAAGAATTATGTTTGGACTGACATTATTGTACGAGTATTTACAAATATACTGACGACACAACGGGCATGAATTGCCGTAAGAGTGCACAACATTCATTGACCGATTTTCATAATGATTGGTTTGAACACAATTTCCGTTAGCTTCTCTGAATTATTGTTAATTTGTAATTACCTGTCACACCCCGTGGCAGTTTGGCAATGTTCCGAGTAAAATTAAAAAAATAAATACGAATAAAACCTCATTATTTTAGAAGATGTTGAACAACAAACGCAGCGGACTAAGTTTTACTGTTGGAGTTCCTAATGTAAATCTCTGTGTAGATATTTTCATTAATTGCGTCTTCTGTGAAGGAGTTGGAAATTCAATTCTAATATCACAGGCCAACAGATCTTTTTTATTTACACCTAAAACAGAATATATTTTATTCCGTCTTCCAATTCATAACAAATTAAAAATTTTTAACTGTTATTTTTTCGCCGTAATGACTGTGAAACGTCGAACATATTGACAGGTGGGCTACAAATAAAGGAATAGCAGGAAAAACAGTTTGTGAGTACTGCTAGGCGCGTTCACATCCCTGCTGTGCTTCTGTTAAAATCTCTTTCCCCAGCCTTCCGTCTGTGGGCATGTAACAACTGCAGAACCGCTGAATGAAGATCAATGAAATTGAAGATTGAAGAATTTACGAAAGATTGTGAAACGTAATCATATCTGTAGTGCAAATTGCTGAATATTTGTCGGGGAGCTTTCAACAGAGTTTCTAAAGAAGAGTGAACTATACATTTTATGGCCTATGTATGTTCCTGTAAATTTTACGAGGTTGCAGATAATGAAACAAAAGTGACGCTGCCTGTACTTTTTCCAATTTCCTGTTGAAATATTCGAAATGCTTACTAACATAGTTGCACCCATCCTGCCACATGAAAAACAAAGGAGGAGAAACTCATGATTGCAATTTGACTGCTCTGGACAGGTATGTATTTCGTCTCATTGATGAAATACGACTTCAGTTCTATTTTACTGTTTGTGATAACAGTGAAGAGGGAAGATGTAACACTGTTTATGTGCTTATTCAATACATTCCTTATGTTACTTTTAACTTCTCGCAAGTTTCCATCAGTGTCCGCCAAAAACCTAATACAGAAATGGGCTCTTTTTAATCGGATATCTAGAGGAAATATCAGAGCGAACGTGCAAAAAGGTTACGCTCTATTTATTAAAACCAACTAATTGCACATACTTGTCAAACCATTTAAAACCACATTATTGGATTAAAATGGATTTAAAATATCTCCTACATGTTTCAATCCCTCTATGGGATCATCCTCAGGGA
>Ga0131853_10008404_pt1 | contig 18816 bp, 20 predicted proteins | sample TergutLab28metaG_FD_92764 | JGI IMG/M metagenome (GOLD analysis project Ga0131853, IMG submission 92764) | Labiotermes labralis P1 segment gut microbial communities from Petit-Saut dam, French Guiana - Lab288 P1 (version 2) (version 2) | ecosystem: Host-associated > Arthropoda: Insects >...
AGAAAGAGTCCTGTTACTTGTGATACTTTCGTCAGGTCAGAGGGAATTTGTTTCACCCCTGGGTTTCCGGTAAATGGCCCTAAATTTGGTGTTTTATCTGTTTTTACCCATGTGGAAACCGCCGAATCTAGTGTTTCATCATCATCATCACCTTCGTTTGCACATTGTTCACTGTCACTGTAACTCGGTAAAGGGTGCACAATTTTGTTTTGCCTATTTCCAATGACAGAAGAGTCACTGTCATTTTTACTGTCACTATCAGCGTCTTCAGGAACATAAGATAATGTGTCTGCCAACAATTCCGCTGATATTTCATCTTCTGTAAGATATTTTTTGTCATGGGTGTAAAGTGGTTGAAGTCTGAAAACTGACTAAATGCAGTGCAGAGCAACAGAGGAAAATAAAGAGCTGTTTGTTCTCTATATTTATCACAGATCATTACTTTGGAGTGAGGTCACATTTCTATAAACATCCATCAGCAGGACCATTCAGAGAAAGGCTGCATGTATTGCGTAATTAAAGTGTATAGTGCATGGAAACCAAACGTGTGTTAAAAACGCAGATGTGTGTCATCCGTCTTGCACAGTTGTAATGTATAGATGCAAATCTGCGTCACCCGTCCACAATATATTAAGAGACATGCTTGATAACAATATCTTTCATCAGTGACCTCTGCATTCACCACTGAGGCATCCAAACAAGACAAACATTTGTGTAAACAAAATGGCAGAAGAACAGGATGAAAGTACTTGATGAGTTGCTTACAACATTTCCCAGACAAGCTTTTAAGAATTTCAAACTGTGTAAACTTAAGTGAAACTTGCTTGCAAGCACAGCACATCACTTAGAGCATTTATTTTGTAAGTTAAAGGTAAGAACAACAAGAGACGCAACATATGTATAAACGTAACATTGAGGCGCATTTGTGTAACCATTGTTGCTGTGAAAAAGCAATAAATATTTCATATTCTGAGCACATGTCTGTAGCCTTGGGTACCCAGGATGCAAAGTGCATGCACTCTACAGCCATTATGTGGCCTGTTTGGTTCTACCATATTTTTCCACATTATCTCATACAGGGACATTTTTCAAAAAAACTTATTGAACATTAAATGTGTTTTGATTTCCTCTACAAATTTTGTCTGAAACATTTCTCATTTTAACAGGAATTAAGTGAGATATTATCTTAAATGTACATAGGTTTCCATGTAAAATACTCATTATTCTTGTCAGATTTTAATAATACTTGAATGTTCCTGACAGACTTTTGAAAAATACTTAAATATCAAATTTTCATGAAAATCTGTCCAGTGGGAGCTGAGTTGTCCCATGTGGATGGACAGACTGACAGACATTACAAACCTAATAGTCGCTTTTTTCAATTTTGCAAATGTACGTAATAAGCACACTAACAAGCAGTGATGAGAAATACAGTTTGCTGTTACAAGCAGGAAGAACAGCTCACAATTTCTCAGCTATGAAGCAGGGTTTACTGGGGAAAGTTTTGATAGACTTACAGGGTATCATACAATTAAAACTTTGCACTTTACCTCTTTCTGCAATAGAACTTCTTTCAGATGCTGAATTACTTCCAGCATATGAGGTATCATCTTTACACAATTTCCTACTAAAAGCAACACCACCCAGTGTACCCACAGAAAGTCTCTCAGACTTTGACAAGGGCATTCGATCCAACATAAACTGAAAATAGAGATTCATCAAGGCTCACAAGTTTTATCATACGTAATATCACCAGAAGCATCAAGCATAAAACAAAGAACATACTGTATTATTAAACCACCCACAGTTCTTACATTTACAAAAAAAGCAGCACTAAAACCGGGAAAATGTGTTACAATACATTGTACATGGACATATTTAGTGGCACAATCTACACAACAGGAGATAAGGATCTTCAGAGTATTCTTCCAAATGTGTTAGCTACAGCTGATTAATTAACAGTAACTTCTGTGAAAAATTTAAATTTGTATTCCATCAAATCCCTACACCTCATAAAAATTTTGTTAGAGGACTTCAGCACAAAACCAGGGAGGAAACACATTTTCAAACATCAAGTTATATGAAGTTTTAAATGACAATGGGGTTGGAGTAGTAAATTTTGCCACTTCTATAAATGTGACAATATTATGAAGTTTACATGTGACAGGTCTCATTCATTTTGAGTCTCTTGTGTGTGTGTGTGTGTTTTTTTTTAAAGTCTGATCACAAAACCTTAGTTTCACCAACACCAGAGAAAGGTTGGCTTTCAAATAAGTGCTACCAAATTTCTATAGGTATTTCCATTCACTTACAACTTCAGTTCAAAAAAGACTCATATATACAGAGCAGTTTAATAAGATGGTAACATTTTCTCATTATTATAATGAAATAACTGGTGAACATCATATATATCAATTGTTATGAAAGTCTCGTTTGTTTGGAATCAGTAGGACAAAACATTTTGCACTTTTTCCAACAGGGAAGATCCTGATACAAAAATCAAGACCCTAAAAGAAAAGGTGTGCTGTGTTTTGCTGTTTGTGAAAACCAACCCTACAAGATCCGAGGTTCTTACAGTTGTGATTCTAAGATTTTGGTCTTCTGCGACATGTGCCATATTGTTAGGTAAGTAGTTTCCTACATTTTGAAGTATCACAGTGCCTTCATATTCAGGTCAACTAGTCCAAAAAGCTCTTGGACTGTATGATCTGAAGATGAAGTTACCATGAACCTTCAAAACTTTGCCAACTACTCTCCAGATACCATGTCACATCCCTGAAGACTCAAGGTTAAATCTGTAGCAGTAAGTGGAAATGTTACCTTCTACTTGAATTACCCAATATAGATATATGAGATAGGTAAACTGAAAGCCACTCAGTGTTGTTGTGGCAGTGTAAATGGCACAATTGCAGAATTTACTTGAACACACTGGCAGACATTTGTGTAGAACAGCACTATCGATGGGATAAGCAGCCAGTACGAATGACATTACAGCACAGCTTAAATGTGGCATACCAGATGATGAATCTATCCCAACAAGACCAAAGGCACATCTAGGGACCCATACTTCTGGACTTAAAACAACACAAAGACAAAGTAAATGAAAACCATTACTGTAAAACACTTCAAAAGCTGCTATGATCAACAACCTTCAAGTTTACATCACTGACATCATCATCCTGCTGCATGAGTGTGTCCATTTGTATGTAGCCCACGGGGCTCAGGTGCAACTAAATGCCATGCCAGAGGAGGTATTCACACATCCTGAACACAGCCCAGGCTCATCTATATAAACATTTTGCATTTTTAGACCATTAAAGTGAGCCCTAAAAAGTCACACATGCATGATGAATGATGATATGCACAAGAGTGTGGTCCTATGATTTAGGAGGCAGCCGCCAAACGAATTTGTTGCAGAAAGAATATGCAAACATGTGTCCCAATGAGACTTATCTCTAAATGTCTCTGGTAACTTTTTCTAACTTTTGCAGTACCTTCACCAGTATTTTCAAATGAGTTTCAGTTCTACGTTTACCATACACTCTCTTTCATTCATGTACACATGGGTGCACGTGCACAATATGCACCCTAATATGCCCAATCATGTTGACCAGTGGACCTATATGATGACACTGCAGATGAATATGTATAATGATATACCTTGCTAGTTGTTGTGCTATCATGCAGATGGCAGGCTGTATGAGTACGGTACTGAGGATGAAAACTCAGTGGATTTCCTTCTAGACTTAACCAGTTGAGGGCAGACAACTGAAGAAGTGGAATGAGTGCACCATGTTCTGACAAGGAATTGCATGATAAATCTAGTTCCACCAAACACTCCAGTGCAACCAGGCCTGTAAGCATCCAAAGTCACAGCAACAAGGCAATAACCAAATTGTATGCAATGGTCATCTCTATTCATCTATTTTAACATATTATTTTCATCTAGACCAGTGGTTCCCAAAATATGTTCCACAGATCCGCTGGGAAATGTGGATACATTTCTGTAATGGTTATTTTGAATTTAAGGCTTTTGTGACCGTGCATCATGAATGTAAGGTAAAGAGAAAATCTTCAGATTAGTTGCATCTTGTTGGTTTCTCTCTTTACCTTGGACTATTTTGAAGTTTTTATTCTTTAACTAAAAGAATAATTATTTGTTAAAAAGAATCATGGATCTTCTTTAATTGGTGATATGTTCATTGCAGAGAATTGTTAGGATCTCTAATTAAGAAACCCCCTGTACCCATGAAGCAAGCATCAGTCAGTTTAATTAAGGTCAAATAATGCAATACATATGTATGCTACTGGTATGTGTCTGTAGCTATATGAAATCAGTTCTGTGATACAAGTTTTTAATTTTGGATAACCATCATCTGGACACTCTATATTTACATGAGTATGGATGTGGTTATTTTTCAAAGCCAAATGGTGTCTGTAAGCAAAAAAGTTTGGGAAACACTGACCTACAATAAATAATAAAAATTATTAAACTACCCCCTCTCTGCTAGTCATATGATTCATGGAGAAGTGTCTTTCTTGAGAAGCTAGCAATTAGTCAGTTAATCTCCTCCTCTCCCCCATACATGTCACACACCCTGCCAATCTTGCTTATCTTTATTTGAGTTTCTGAGAGAAGTACAAATCATGAAGCTCCTCATCATAAAATCTGCTCCAGTCCTATGTTACTTTATCTCTCTCAGGCCCAAGTATCCTCTTTATCACCTATTTTCAAACATCCTTGGCCAACATTCCTCCCTCAATGTTCTCTAGCTCACAGAAAACGTAAGTGGTAGTAATTCACAATGAAGAGGAATTTACCTGACAAATCCTCGATGTAATTGTTCTTTACAACTAAAACTTGCAGTTTTCTACAGGCATCTTTATTAATAACAGGAACAGATTCAAGGAGATTATAGCTCATGTTCAAATATTTCAGGTTTGGCAGACACTCTATGGCTCCAACCTCAGAAATCCTGTTATGACTAAGATCTAGGATTTGTAGCCATGGAGCAAATTCTAGCGATCGATCCAACAAATCTAGTCCATTGTAGCTAAACACAGCTTCTCTTAGGTCACTCCACACAAATCCTGAACTGTGATCGGCTCCACAGTCTAAAAGCAGGTCTTCTAATCTTTGGATACATCGAATGCAAACTACAGATTGCAACTGTGCTCGCACACTCTGAATCCCATGCAACAAATGCACTGGAACTTTTCTTAGCTCAAGATACTTGAGGTTCCTGAATTTACGTATGCCTAATGTATCCTTATCAGAGTCATCTGACGCTGCACTGTTACAAACTTTCAATCCAACTACCTTCTGCACAAAGTCATGGAGAAACTGAATATCATTAACAATGTCGCCATCTGTACTGTTAGTGTTGACGACATGAAATGAATTACTGCACCCTTCATCACTGTCAACAATGACAGTGAATGCCTCATTAAGACTTCGTAATAAAGCTACGGTCAAAGAAAGCTTACTCTGACCGTTCAGCACTCTATCTCCATTCTCACGCAGCAATGATGCCAGACCCAAAATACCATTCATATCCATGTCTTATCATGATGAACGGTTAATACTTTATGCAAAAAAAAAAAAACTATCAGTTCCAAATCCGTTCTAGAATTATTACTGAAGTTAATACACACTCATAACGTCGATAGCCAAAACACATATTCAATCCACGCTAATTTACATCGAATTTATCATTTCCTTTTCACTTTCACACCAAACAATATTTGAGGCCACACCACACTTATGTGACTTGAAATTCTTCCCCCATAAAAGCTTCATTTTTGTAGAGTAAAACGTTTCTATCAAGGCTTGCACCTTCGAAGGCACTGTACTGCACTCCTGTGGGTATAAAGATCCATACATATCACTTCAGTTTCCACCTTGAACGAACAAGGATTTTGGTATAACTTAAAACTAACATAAATTCAACAAAAATATTAGTCACTCGCGATTCCTTGAAGTCACGTACTCTTCAGACTGCCAACTAGCCTCGCACACCCAAACACCCACCACCCATCTATCTACGCAATCAGCTGATTGTCAATCGTAAAAAAACATTACTCACTCCGAGGGTGCGTGACGCACAATCACAGATTATCTAGTATATTGGTCACGAATATCACAGATGAACCATGAATAGCGGGAAGAAAAATTGCCGTTTAACCATCATACATCACCCACTACTTTAGTGTCATTTGGAATTTTAACTTACGTCTTTCCTAATGGAAGAAAAAGTCCAGGCTAATTAAACTATACAGTCACAACCACAATATTACAATTGGTGACGGATTACAGATATATAATGTTGTGCAGTCGAAGGCAGCGTTTATGTTCGTAATCTTTGCACCATGGAGTGGCGAGTGGCTGTGACTGATAAACCTTTATTTGTGGCAGCACTGCTGCCGGGTCACCTGGTCAACATGGCACGGACAACACCTTGAGAACGACGTATCTCGAACAACACCGTGGGAGCATCGAAACCGAACAACTTGAGGAAGTGTGATGACTCCTAGATGATCCGTGGATAAAACCATGGATAAGTAGACGGAATACCGCCGCGTAGTTGACGGTAAATTGAGTATCACAGCGTAAGCCACTGCTACTATCAAATATGTAAAATAAGTAATGACAGCGACTTAAGCATAAAATAAAAGTAATTAAATTAAAACGGATTCTAAACCAGAAGCATACAAATAACTGACTTATTTCAAAAAATTGAGCAAAAGTAGATGGATTCATTCTTTCGAATAAAACTTTTATGTACGGCTTTAGGGTTAAAAGCGTATGAAATTCAACACGGGAATTTAAAATGAAAAAAAAAACCCTGTGTGTCAGCGGCGACATTAGGCTTTCAAGGTACTGACAGATTATACACATCCATCGCTCGATCGCTGGCAGAGAGACTTGTAACCTGTATAGATTCTCTGTGACTGGGAGCACCGTGGGCCGATGAACGCGAAGTACATAACCTCTTATGGTTTTTAAAACATTTGCTAGAGTGCAGCATTCGAATTATGCAATAGTTTTCATTCATTTACGATCTGTGGTTGTTCCCTTTACTACTTTCACATCCATTCACTTTGCTGTAGGCACATGCTGTGCCAACGAGCCAAATTGTAGGTTAGCTTTTGTTGTTGGAAGCTGGGGTCTTATGTGTGGTACTAGCCTTGCGCTGTTGTAATTTCTATTAGAGTTCTTGGTTAGGAAATTTTATAATATTCAGTATCATGAACAAGGTGTACTACGTACTCTTATTTGCCACAATTATTTGTATTCTACACTGTAAAAAGTTCCAGGATAAAGATAAGCCTGCGTGGGCGAAAAAGGATATTCGTGATTATAATGATGCAGATGTAGAACGGTTACTTGAACAGTGGGAGGTAAATCTCTTATACCGTATTTAAAATATAAGGGCATGACACAAACGTGATAAAGCAGTATGTCAGCTTTTTTTGTAATGTTTTATAGGAAGATGATGAACCCTTGGAAGACGACGAGTTGCCAGAACATCTGCGTCCACAACCACAAATCGACTTCAGTAAGGTAAGTCCCCATGACTGTAAACATGCGTATTCTCCCACGTGCAAAATCATACCATGTACAGTTCACTTTTAAGTCATTTTGCAGCTAGGTTTATCTATGGGTTTCTTATTATGCTGTAGGAACTGTGTACTGAATTACTGTGGTGTCAGGAAAATTGTGTGGTAGATGATAGAATATGGGACACCCTTCTATTAAAATACAAGACTGTTTGGCATTTCACTTGTTAATGATTTTCAAATACTGTAATTTTTACTACAGAATGAAAATTTTTGAGTGAAAGAATATAAGGCAGACATCCAAAGGTTATATATGTTCATTATCAGTAATTTGTAAATGCAGACCTAGACACAAGTAGGTTAACAGTTTCATGTTGGTCATCATACATGTGTACAATGTGTAATATTTTGGTTTTCACCATGGTAATGTATTAGGTGTTGATCATATCTGTAACAACCCCATGTAGTTTTATTGGTGGATACCAACATTTCAGTGGTGCTTCCATTTTTAGGATTGAAGTGAGTGGGTTGCTAACAGACCAACAAGAAAAGTTAAAGCCATTATTCCCTACTATTTATGTAGCTGGAATGTGTAAGTGGTGCCTTAGCAAACTTTAACGGGAGTTGTGCTTATGCTGCGAGGTTGGTTATCTTGGCTAAAAGCCTTGATGTGTTCATACTAAGAAATGCTGCAACCGGCAGGTTGCAGCTCCCCGATTCCTTTTAGAAGAACTTTGGTTGGAGATATGATTGTCAGGGGCTGAACCAAGAAAGGTTAAGTTCTGAAGGCCTCCACTGTTAGGGAGTGGCAGGCAATGGTGGATCACAAATATGTGACAATGTTTAAGACAGAGAAGTTTCTTGTAATGGCCAGATATCAAATATTTGCTGTGGACATTCATTTGTCCAAAGATTTGTTCACTGTACTGGAGTTTTCTTGCATCCAGAACTAAGGTTCTCCAAATATCCTTGTCTCTATAATTCTCTTTTGTCAGTACATGGTGAGTCATATGCCATCTTTCTCCATCCATCCATCTTTCTTTCAGTCTTCCCTTCCTTCTTGTTCCCTCTGGTGCCTATTCTACAGTTCTCCATGGCAATCTGTTTCTTAGAATTCTCATTATGTACCCAAACCATCATAGGCATTTTTCTTATGTTCTAATATATCCTTCCCTACATTCACAGTTGTTCTAGTGGTGTCATTTTAAACCTGTTTTTGGTTTGTGCATTACTGTGAAATTGAACCAGAAGTGTACGTAATATATCAAGTTTCCTCATTCTGATTACTGCTTCAGATGTTTTACTCTACTTTGAGAAGTCTATTGAGTGATTTTTAATTTCATATTGTACATTCAACAGGATAATACTATAATACGGTGAAACCTTCTTAGACATAACCTGGACAGAACAGAATCCTGCCTTTAGCAGAAGAATTTTATAGTTCCCAGATGTTCTGTAAGAAACATTATGAATTATACAGTTATAGAATATAAACCAACAAAATGCACAGTTCCTAAATTAATATTTTAATTTTCAATTTTTTAAATGTCTTTACGTGTTTTGAATCTTCAGGAAGATGGTTTTGTATACAGTTATGGTATGGTACATTTTATACGCATCAGTATATGCAGTCTAGTAAGCAGAATGGAAAATGTCTAATCCAGAAAAAGAAAGCAAGTACAAGACTTCAACAGGATATATTCATGTTTTCATTTAATTTTGTTCAGTACTGTACTCTCAGCAGGACCATACCCTTCCATCATCTGTTGTTTATCAGCAGTGACAGGTACTGTTAGGAAGTGTAGCTAGACCAGAACAAGAGTGGGGGGAAGGTTTGGACAAAAGATTGCCGAAGTTTGGGAGCTGAACAAGAGAGTAAATGAACTGTGTATAGCATCAGTTCAGAATACATTCCTTTACTGACAATAACCCAATGCCATAAGAGATTTCAGGCTTACACCACAGTGTAGTTGAGGATTTCACTCTTCTGGGATGTTAAGCAGTTTAACATCCTGAAGGGCAAAGGCCTAAACTGAATGCCACTTTAAAGTGACAATTTTTTTGGGTGTAGTAGTCACAGGCAGAAACATGCTGGGGGAATCCAAACCCTGAACCTCACTTTTTGCAAACAAAACAGCATAATTCCTTAAATGCTTCCATGTCCCAACCCAAACAGTAATATCAGACTTGCTGAAAGTCTGCCCCCCATAGAAAATGATATCCATGCAATTTAAGGTAACATATAAAGAGTTTCTTACACTTTCATTTAGCTGTAGTCATGGTCTACAAAGAAAATAGTAGTGCTTGATCTCAACACAAACATAAAAAAGAATGAAGTGAGAGGAAAATAGAAGCTGACAGGAAGACAATTTGTGGCAAAGTTTAAAGTTGGGAAAAACTCTCTAAGTGTATGACATATTAAAAGCCACGAAAGAAATAAAACACCAGTGGCTAGATGGTAGTAATGGTTCAATGAAATGAAAACTAAGGAAAACTGGAAAGCAATAAGATTGTGTGGGAGTGGTTTGCTAAGCGTGTGAGCCAGAAATCTTCCCATATCTAGAAGAGTGATATGGGGGGGGAGGGGGGAAGTGACCATCAAGGCATCTGGTGGATACCTAGGAAGTGTTTCAGAAAGACATCAAATTGTATTTAATGGATCCTGTGATGAGTCTAGCAATGTTTGTGAAGAAACTGTAACAGACCAGTCTGCTGAACTTCAATCTGTATGAAATGAAACTTGCCTGCAACAGCAGCAGTAGCAGCAGTGGTGATGACAACAGTTACAACATAAAACCAAAAGACTGGCCCATTGTTGTGCAGTTATAAGCAGGTTTCACTGTATTACAGCACTGAAGAGCCCCAATAAAATCCGGCCTTGCAGAAGTGTAATTAAACATGACAAAAAAAAATATCCACTCTGCCTGTTATACCTACTAAAATATGACACATATTTGATTCTGATGTGGTACAACACCCTGGGCCATACCATGGCTCAGACAGTTCATTACCGGCCTCTTTAAATGAAGGCCCAGGTTCATTTCCAGGCCAGTCTTTGTTGAATTTGTGGTTCACAAAGTGGCACTGGGACATGTTTACCTAAAAGTTCTTCAGTTCTCACCTGTCACTATCATTCTACCAATGCTCCATGCTCATTCATTCATCAATGATGCTATATAATTCCAAGAAGTGATAGTGTAGTTAAATAATGCACTTAAAAACCAGACAATGAAAGTACATGTCATATTCAAAATAATAATTTCAGCATGTGAAATGCATCCAGCACTGCCTGCATTAATGAAAAATGGGGGACACTACTTTATTTAGGATTTTTTTATTGACTGATGATGATCACACCTGATGTAACATTTTGCTTAATTTGTCAACTGAATGTTTCTATATGGGGGTTTTTAAGTTATGTCAGCAGCTTGTGAAAGCAAGCTAGCTTAGACATGTTCAGGTCTTACAACAGACTTATGGAGTATCATATAACAAAAATCTTGTACATCAGTGACGATATGGGCCTGTACCCAGAACATCAAGGACAGAGCACAGCCATGAAAATGCCTGTTGCACCATTTTAGGTAGCAGTATGTTGGAAACTATTTGTTATGATATTGCCTCCTTTCCCCATTTTTATGTTGTTGAAGTAAATTCAGATACAATGGATACTGGGTCTTTCACAGGGGTAAAGCATAGAACTGACCACCCACCCACCCCTTCTAGTGCCCTGTTGCATCAGGGTGGTAGCTGTACCCCCACCTCCCCTCTGTGCCTGGGGTAACCTTTTATTTAATTCAGAACCACAATATGTTAATATCAACAAGACTGAATTTTCCTTATACAATCCTTTAGCTATAAGAGTACACTGTCTTGATGACTTCCTGATTATGTGAATTATGTTTCAGATAGATATGACTAAACCAGAGAATCTGTTAAAATTAACAAAGAAAGGACGTACACTAATGATGTTTGTAAGTGTTGATGGAAATCCTTCAAGGGAAGAAACAGAAGAAATTACAAAGTTATGGCAAAGCAGCTTGTGGAATAATCATATTCAAGCAGAAAGGTTAGGCACAAGTCATTTAGGTGACAAGTATGACTACTATGTAGGTCTGAAAACCTTCACTCTTTCTACTGTAGACCTATACTGAAATGGTCATGCAAAAATGGATGACAGGAACTTGACAAATTTGACTTCTTATATCTGTATTTTTAATATGTAAGCATTCTTTATAATTCAAATTGTGCAACATGTTTACACCTCAGACATGGATGTAAATTTCATAATGTCATTCATGTGGAAGACTGTGCACTATAATGAACTTTGTTTTGCTGAATTTTTTCAGGTACATGGTGTCAGATGATAGATCCCTATTTATGTTCAAAGATGGATCTCAGGCATGGGATGCAAAAGATTTCCTTATTGAGCAAGAAAGATGTAAAGAAGTAGTACTAGAAAATAAATCATACTTTGGTAAACATACAAAAAAGGTAAGAATATAGGTTGTTATGCTGCTGAATACTATGTGTATTACACATTAATTCTTTACACATTTGAATCTAACTAAATGTTTCAGTTCAAAGCAGGACAAGAAGCTGATAAAAGTAACAAGAAGACAACAGATGAGCTGTAAGGAGAGAATAGTGTACTGATGAACAATGAATAATTTTTGTTTGTATGGCGAAGAATGAATATGTGACTTTGTGTAAGAGGAACATACAGGTGTAAAATAATACCTGCTAAGGTAGTGAGTTTTTACATGAAGTTGTGAACACAGATCATTTGTATTTAGTGTTTATTTTGTTTTGTCCTTTTGTGAAGTTATTAAATGTACTGAATTTACTTACTTGTGCTTTTTGCACAGATAATGAAATGAAACAAAAATGGTGGTTAGAAACCACCTTTAATAAAAACAATAAAGACCTTTACTTTCTTGAAAAGATGAATTTCAGTTTTGTTTTTCATCTTGGCTGATTGCTGTAACTTCTCGCCTGATTTCTTTCACAACACGTGCCAAAGCCTCTGGATTCACTCCATTTTCACATAACTGAATGCAGATAGTCAGTGTCTCTGGATCCAGCCCTGTATTGAGAAGCTTTGAAATTTCCAGCAAGATGTTAAATGCCTCCCGTGCTTCAGGCACTTGACTATTTGCAGAATCAGCCATTCTATGTTCTGCTGGCATTGTTCATCTGGAAACTGAAAAATTTTATGCTACGCACATTTTGTCATACCGTTACACTTTCAGTATAATACATTCTGTAACATCTTTTGAAATAACGTCCAAGTCATAGCATCAAAAAACACAAACTAGTTAAATGTAACTGAAAGGACTGAACTTGCGTCTATACAAAATTTATAGCTACACTAGGAGGCTAACCACATACACGCCAGGGAAGATTCGAGGGTTACTTGTCAAAATTAAAACTATTCTAACCTCCCTAATTCTTAGCACTGCAATTGGGCTCAGGATTACTAGTACAACTTGCCAACACTGTGTAAGCAATCACACATTCAATTACTTTTGATTAAACCGCTTATAAGTAGCGTTTCGTAAGTGTTCAATTTTTACTCAGTTTTCGAAACACGCGAAAATATAGTTTCGGAATAAGTACGTACCAAAGCCTCTGTGATGGCGAACGGATACCTTATGCTTATTTATGCCCCGTAAAACAAACAAATGTTTCAGAACCGGTACTTCGCGCTTGAAAAATTATCTTATTTACCTCACCGAACATTCACATACAGATTACCACAGATTAATACCTCATTTTACCAATTCGCAGCCTTCCAACCTTCGTATTCGTCACCCGCATATATTACACGGATCACATACGGATAGCACTTATCAACACAGGTTACAGGCTGACCAACGTGATTTTACTGCCATACATGAGCGGTACGGTCTACAAACTTGCTGGTGACAAACAGCGAGCTCATTTCCGTGGCCTTCAACATATATGCACGAAAACAGTGATCACATGTGATTGAGTCAGCTGACTGCAAAGTTGGGATTCAGTGGTGTTTCAGTAGAACGACCTGTTGTTAAGAAAAATTTTGAGCTAGTGAAATATGACACTTCATTCTGCAATAAAGGGGAAACTCGTGTCTGTTATTGGTGATGAAGTAGGTCTACATATAATACTAGTTGGCAAACAAAACTGGTGGATACATGCATACGTACATTCCATGGATCCATAAGTCTGTCACAAGCCATACACTTACATAAAAATATTCACAGCTTTCAAGTATATAAAACAATCATCCACAGCAAAGGACACCTTCAATTTACTTAATGAAATATTAGATGCATTAAATTCTAAGAAAGTGGTAGGTGGCATTTTTTGCGACCTGGAAAAAGCTTTTGATTTTGTTAACCATGATATATCATTATTTAAACTCAAATTCTGCGGAATGAGAGGACCTTTTTATAAGTTATTAAAATCTGATCTTACAAATAGATATCACAGAGTCATAATAGGAGGCAGGTCTTCATCTTACAGTATGGCTATGTCTGACATGTTATTGTGTTGGGACAATTAAGCCTTTTATGTGTTAAGAAAACCTAATGTCATTATATTATTTCTTCTTTCATTCCCTGATGATGTATGGAATAATCTTCTGGGCCTTTCCTACTCATAGTATCTATGGCTTTCGACTGCAGACAAGAGTAATTAGAATTATTACTGATTCCAGACCTAGAGACTCTTGTAGACATTTGTTTAAACAATTGGGAATTCTGCTATTAATATCACAATAAATTTTTTCCCTTCTGTTGTTTGTTGTAAATAATAGAGCTTTATTCCAAATGAATTCTGAAGTACATAATATTAATACTAAGTATGGTTTTAATTTTCATCGTCCAAATGCTCATATGACAGCGTATAAAAATGGGGCCTATTATACTGGTATCAAGATTTTCAACTGCCTTCCTACTCATATAAAAAATTTATCTCATAATGCTAATCAATTTAAATTAGCTCTGAGGAACTTTCTTCATCATCATTCATTTTGTACTTTAGAGGAATACTTTAATACCAGCAGTAATCTTTGGACGTAGATGATAGTCAAGCACATAGTTTTAATAAAAACTTACAGTTTTTTTATTTTTATATCTTTTAACTACTGGAAATATATTTTTAGTATACAAGTACATTTTTTTGTGTTGAATAATTCTGTTCATTATAGAATGTATATATTTTGTAATCATTACATGTCACTCAGTGTTTTTTATAAGAAAAATTCTATATCCTGTAGGTTAATTGACCATGTATGGATTAACAGAATGTGTAATAAATCAATCAGTCAGTCTTATAAGCCATTTTTAGTCCATCTGTGCACATTAAAAGTTTATCTACGGAGTAAAAGGAGCGTGTATTTATGTATCTTTTTAGTGTTATTTTAAATTTTGCTTTTTCATTCTTAAGATTTATAAGCCTACTTGGTAAAGTGTTGAATATTCTGATACCAAGTTAGAAGGGACTCTTCTGAAAACAAGATAGGTTGGCAATTGGTCTATGAAAATGGTCCTTATACACTGTTTCAGTACTGTGGACTGATGAATTTGTCTGAAAATTCTCTTGGTTGTCAACAAGGAAATTCATCAATGACAATATATATTGGCATCGAGCAGGTAAAATCTGTAGTTTTTTTTAAAAAGACTTCTACAAGGGGTATGCACCAACCATAATTCTGATAATTTTCTTTTGTAAAGTTAATATCCTTCTGCTATTTGAAGAATGTCCCCCCAAAATTATACCATACTGCATTATAGAGTGGAAATATGCAAAATGAATTGACTTAGGTGTGATAATGTTGCTGATATGGAACATTGATCGAAGTGTGTAACATGCTGCACTTAATCTGGTAATCATTTGATCAAGATGGTCCTTCCAATTTAGATGGCTATCAAGTTGTAAGCCAAGAAATTTTGTATACACTGTTTGTTTTATGTACTTACAAAGTTGCTGCAGCCAACTGGCTGTGAACAGTGTTCAAATGTATGGGTATTCAGAAAATGGATATTCTCTTATAATTGTAATGTTGTTCACTTTGCACCAGACTTCATGGCATGATGCATAATGGTTCACATCAACACAATAGTATCTTGTCTAGCCTAAGGTTTGGAGTAGCTTATTCCAGATACACACCTGGTGTAGATATCAGGATAACTCTCATTTAAAGCAAAATTAGATATGCTTGTTGAGGGTGCATGTCTCATGTGCTTGTTCTGCGAAGTTGATTGTGTGACTTGATGTTATATCGATGTGGTGACTCATATTGATGTCTGTGGGTACCAGATTTGCTGAGTGACTGAACTAATGAATCAGTTTGGGGGTTCTGTCACATATAATTTTTAATATATATGTTTTACTGGTCTGAAGATCCCCAGAAGTTTTTAAAGACCAAAGAGGCCAAGAAACGGAGGGATTTGAAAGGTACTATGGTGCATCATCTACTGTAATGTGTTTTGTGTAGGTGTGGGGTTGCAGAGTGGCATGTGTCAGTGGGAATCAAAAACTGTTACTCTGCATCACCCCCTCCCTCCCTTCCACACACACACAAACACACACATGAAAGTAAGTTTTAGTTAATTTATTGTGCAAGAGTCATGCTGCTTTGCAGCCAAAAAAATTGTATCAATTAACAATATGTATTTTACTTGAATCTTGACATAATTCACTTGCCAAGTCTCACACAAAGCTGCATACATATCATTATTTTACTTGTCATTGATAGCCCTTTATTTTTCTGTGAAGTGGCCAGCATATTACTGGAGCACTGATTTTAAATTTTCTGTATTTTTAAAGACAGTACTCTGGTCACCATATTTGCCTTAAATGTGCCTAGAGATGTAAAAAAGGATTGACTGTGGTTTACTTCACATTGAAGTGCCCACTTTGAGGAGTAATTTTGTTTACTACCACTGTTTAAATTTTGCAGCAGTTGTGAAATATATATAGACTTCTCCTAATAGCCCCTTCTCATTTTGTTGTTTTTCAGAGTCTAAAAATGGGAAACATCTCTTGTTTGTTTCATGAACCATTTTCTAAAATCCACACCTCCTTAGCCTGCCATTGAACCAGCTGCACATAGAATAACTTAGTTTATAGACATCTCTCACTAACCATTTTTTATATAGTGTTGCATCAATGGCTAATTGGTCATGTGGGCCCCCTGCAGTTCTCTGTTCTCACATTTTGTTTCCCTGAGGGAGCGCAACAGAATTGCTGTGTGGAAGATGGACATAAACAAGAAATTATGATACCAAACTTAACATACATATCCTTACGGTTAAGAAATAACTGAAGAAGGTAGTCACTGCACTATTTTATGCTGAAACCTGGTTATAAATATTGACACAAAAACTTGTGATCAGGAAAGTACTGTGATTTGAGTCCCTTTTTGTACCAATCACTTTGAGATCTGTTCTGTCAGAAATATAAGCACTTACTATATTCCAGTATAAGAATAAATGTAAATGAACCTGTTCATCACCTTTGACAATAAGATAAACCAGAGACTGACCCAGCAGACTGCTACAACTAAGTACCTGATGAATCATGTCAACAGTATTGAACAGTCTGCAATCTTAGTAGAAGAGCATACTTCGCCATATTCCGTCACAGATTTCTGTATGTGGAGTGTGTTTAGGAACTAAAATATAGCGTGAAAATAAATTTATAAAGAATCGTAAATGAAGCTGTGTAAAATGGATGACTGGTTCAAAACTTCAAACAGAAGTGGAAGGAATCTTTCTTAACCATATGATTTTTATTTGAACTTTTTGGCCTACAAAATGTATGAAAGACAAGGCATAAAATGAAACAGTGGAGTAGTGGGCATTTAAATGGAACATTTCTGGTCATGTGAGAGCATGTTGCATTTAAATTCTGTGTGCCTAAGGTTAAGAATATTAAATCATGGCATGGAGGAAACATTTACACATCATATTTTAATATGCATATGTCTCATTCATTTCTAGGATACATGTGTGGGCTTTCTTCTGGGTGGAGTTGGAGAGATAAATAAAAACAGACATCCAAATTTTATGGTAGTTGATAAGAGTAAGTAACACATCCACAAAATGTCCCTGTGACTTTGTACATGAGAGTCATTGAGATGCTGTATAAACAATCCTGTATAGGCACAAAATGTCCAAGAAATTAAAAATGTAAGATTTAAATGGTAATAAATTGGTTTTTCCACATACTGGGCCAGTAACAGAATAATTAAAATATCAGCTTGAGATTGTGGACAATGCAGGTAACTAATATATTACTGAAGTCACAGAAGGCTGACATTCACATTTGCTGTATTTAGCCAAATATAAGGAGGGCATTATTTCCTAACTGATTGTCCACAGAGGGAGTGTCACCTTTTAGTTGCATATTATGTTAAATAATGTCAGGTAAAGTTCATCCTATGACCTGCCATGAAGGCACAGAAAAGAAGTGGAGGTATAGCTCTTCTCTTTCTTAAACCTCATTGCTAGATGGGGTGGGTGGTTAACACCAGGCCCCAGCCACTTTACCCCCAGGAATGACCTTGTATAGGAGGCTTGGTGGCCCCCAGGGCTGGTATGGATGGGTGCAGAAAATCTTGTCCCCACTGAGATTTGTTCTCAGACTGCCAACTCATAGCGAGTTGTTATACTGATTATACCATCCTGATCCACACATTCTGTCAGATATTTACCTAAAAACTGAAAAGTTTATACTAGTGAAAATATGGCATGTTTTCCAATGCATTTTTTGTTCTAATTCAGTTAATATATTTCACCAGTGAGAATTAATTGGGACTAAGATCACATATATAGAAGGGATGGGCATTAAGGAGTTAAATAATGTACAATTTTTCTGATGTTTTAGTTTTTAAAGTTACACAAGTCTTGTGGTTGAAATGTCAAACATCCATATGTCCACAACCATTCTACAACATCTGGTGTTTTAGCATATAACCCAGGTTTCTCTAAAGCTGACTGTAATGAAGGCATACTGGCCTTAACTATAATGCCACTGGATGATGAATTTGGAATGAATTGATATATAACCAATGAAGAAGAATTTTCTTAGTTTATTTGGAGAAAGTTGTGACTGATGAGAAATGGTGAGAAAAGATCACTGTTAAAGTATTACAAAGTGATGCCTCCATTCTCCTCCCCCCCCCCCCCCCCCCCCCCCTCCCACGGCAAATATTTTTATTGTTTCACCCCTTCTCAAAAAAAATTTTTTAACCAAAAAGAAAAAACG
>Ga0131853_10008405_pt1 | contig 18815 bp, 11 predicted proteins | sample TergutLab28metaG_FD_92764 | JGI IMG/M metagenome (GOLD analysis project Ga0131853, IMG submission 92764) | Labiotermes labralis P1 segment gut microbial communities from Petit-Saut dam, French Guiana - Lab288 P1 (version 2) (version 2) | ecosystem: Host-associated > Arthropoda: Insects >...
GCAGGGCATGTGGCACGTATGGGGGAGGAGAGGGGTGTGTATAGGGTCTTGGTGGGGAAACCGGAGGGAAAGAGACCACTGGGGAGACCTAGGCGTAGATGGGTGGATAATATTAGGATGGATTTCCAGGAGGTGGGATGTGGGCATATGGACTGAACTGGGCTGGCCCAGGATAGAAACAGGTGGCGGACGCTTGTGAGTGCGGTAATGAACCTTCGGGTTCTGTGAAATGTGGGGAATTTCTTGACTAGCTGCAAACGAGTTAGCTTCTCAAGAAGGACTCTGCACCATGGAGTAAGTATATATATATATATATATATATGTGTGTGTGTGTGTGTGTGTGTGTTGGTGTGTGTAATTAAATAATCCACAGAATGCACCGTGCAACGATAAAAATACTTCGGCGTATTTATGTGATAATGTGTATTTGTATCGCTACGCTCTCCGCTTAATTTGGGTCTCACCCAATTCTGACACCCGACATTTGCTATTTCGGGACCAGGAGCCGAAAAAGACTGAATTATTTGATTAAAAACTCCCGACATGGAACAAGACCGATCTTCACTGTGTCGGAGTTCGACTAGTGGCGCTTCATGAAGATGAAGTGGCAATTGCAGCACTTTTCATCTGCGTACTTGTACCGTTTGTATTTCGCTTCATATTTAGGCATTTCTAGGTTCGAGAATTATCCAAACTGCAGCTGACTGCCTGGCTGAACATAGTGACAGTCTACCTTAATTTCTACACGCGTATGCTTGGATGGTGTTTTGAACAAGTCACAGTCCCTTTCTCTTTGATCCTTTCCAAACCACGATGCACACTTGTCACTCACTCCATGACGCAGAGTCCTTCTTGAGAAACTAACCGGTTCTCAGCTAGTCAAGAAATTCTCCGCAATTTATGGAAACCGAAGGTTCATTACCGCCTTTACAAGTGTCCGCAAACTGTCCCTATCCTAAGCCAGATCGATTAAGTCTATGCCCCCGCATCCCACTTCCTGAAGATCCATTTCAATTATCCACCCATCTGTGCCTTGGTCTTCCAAGTGGTTTCTTTCCCTCAGGTTTCCCCATCAAAGCCCTGGATACGATTCTCTAATTAAATGGTCTGATGTTATATTACAGCACCAAACTTGGATTTAAAATTTAGTCTTCAAATTTCCTTCGTAGCACCCCTTATTTTTTATATCTTGTCAGTTCCTAAATTACACATAAATATAAGCCACAATCTCTCTTTCCCAATTTCAAGCAGTTTATCCAACAGAATGGTTGTACTACCTAATTTACCATTAATGTCTACAGCAACATATTAGCGTCGTTCAATCAATTAACTTTTCAGCGAACTCCGGTCGGTATGCGAACACAGTACCTCCGCGTCGTTTGGTGACAACAGTAATTATCACTAAACTATTGTGACGTCAAGACGACTCTGCGCTTTGGAGAGCAGGGGGCGGCGCCTCGCGCAGGATTCTTCCCGGCGCTCTGTCGACGCTACTGGAGTTTCAGTCGGTCGCCGGTCGAGACCTGTGCAACAGCGCGCAACGCCTCCTGCTGGGAAAAACCGGCACGGTGAATCAAAGCAGTGGTACAGTGAGAGAAGGAATTGACAGTTACAGTAGTTTCACGTGATCTGTAGATCTGCGTTACTATATCAGCGTATTTTGTCTTTCTCCTTTCGGTCTATTAGTTGACACTTGCTGCATTCCCAATGTATTCAGGAAAAGGAATGAACTAAAGTGTGCGTAATGCAAGTACTCCTAAAGCTACAGTTTGAACCCAGAGAGAATGAAGTTGACTGAAAAATGTGATCGCGCCGTTGGGTGCAGGTGTTAATTTAGTGCTGCAAGTTATTCTTGTGTAAGACTCTGCTTTGTATCAAACTGACAAAACATAAGAGTTTAATATTTCAGGAAGGAATTCAAGGTAATTAACACATAAAATTGTTCATGGTATAGGCACAGGTCTTCTATTTCTTCTCTCTCATGTAGTCTTTTTTTTTTAATTTATCGAGCCTATAGTAATTTTCTTCCTTAATTAACGGTGTAGATATTAGTGTCTGTTGAACCTGTTCGGTTTTCGGTGAAACACCTCGAACTGGACAGCGGCCAGCCGACTTATATCGAAAATATGGACACCCACTTTTCGATGTGGTAAACTTTATCACTAGAGTTATGGGAAATGTTTCGTTTTGTTGGGAATTAATTCTCAATCCCTGTATGTTGTTTCACAAGTTGTCTTATGAAAAAAAGAAAAAGACAGTCTCAACACCCCAGCAAAACAAAAAGTGTTTTTTTACATGTGAAAGTCATTTTATATGTATGCGTATTTTATATTACGTTGATCCTTAAGGAATAGCAATATTCCTGAGACTTCACAACCCACCCAGCCCACCAACAATTTCCATCAGTATAGCCTCCTCACGGCTCCCCAAGCTCTGTTCGCGAACAATACAACCAGCTCCAATTAGATCGTCACATTCTACGTCACAATACGTCACGGTATGTGTCTGTTCAAAGACCGAGCTACACAAGTATCGCGTTTCAAAGCGACTGACAATAGTCGACGACACAGCAATTTACTAGTTAGCTACAAGCATCAGCCGAAGTTTGTTGGACTCAGTAATTGCAAATGAAGTACAAAAATTTCCAGAAGTTCTTAAAAAAATTTGCTAGGTTTTCGCTTTATACTTTTATTCGAAGACATTTAGGTTCGTTGCCAGACAATAGCACTGGCTGCTGTATCTCAGGTTCTGCCTTCGATTCCTCAGTAATTCTAGAACATTTCGGGAAGTATTTTCGAAATAGGCAGTACTTGGTTAGCCCAAAACAAACAATCCCATTCGACTTCTGTGGTTGACAGAGTGCCGCTAAATGTTCATGTTTGTCGTCAAAGAGTGTATGCATCCTATTAAGCAGAGACTTTGTCATTATCTTCATTGGGTTATGTAGCCCCTTTCGGCTTACAACACATGCAACCCCCTGAATTCACTTCTAGGTGCAGATAAGGTAAATTTCTTTCGAGTGCAAACGAAGGCGGAAGAGTCGGAAGTTCGTCCAAGCAAGTCGGGCCGAGGATATTCCACAAGTTATTCCGTTCAGTTTGCCTGCCTGTAGCACCCGTTATGTTTAAATTTTTGTTACTGTTTCTCTGTCGTACCTACTAATTGCCTTATTCTTTGCAATCTTTGGATTCCTTCTCCATGCAGTAAACCATTCTCGAGTCAAGGAAATTCCTTGCTTATAAATTAACCTTTTACCAAATAACAGCTTATGATTATTCCCTGATTTAACTCTGAATTTCGTTAATAGTGTAAATAATATACTTCATTTGAATGCATAAAACATATCTATCCGTGAAAAAAATTTATTCGCGCTACAAGGTCTGATTTTCATCCAAATTACTTTTACACTTCGGTTCTTAACTCAGAGAGAACACCTTCCATTCCCATTACAAAGATCAGCTTGTTAATTCTATTTATAACACGTAATCAATACTTATATTGACAGCCGTACAAGGAAACATACCAGTACTGTACGTCAAATTTTAAGGCTTTCTATCCTTATAGCAGGTGGCACATGTAGTTAGCGCTGGTGGTTTTAACTGTTGGTGAGTTCTGTAGCACAAGACAGTCTTGTTTCTTGGGGGAAAAATGATGGATATTTAAACATTACTTATATTGGTCTGATGCTTCATCCACAAATATTTTCTAACACTTCTGCCTGTCCTTCCCATACAGTGTCTTTGGTTCCCCCTTACTTTGTCTCAAACATCCATGCAGCAATGTTACCTGTTTAAGTTCTGGCTTTTATTTGTATATATATATATAAAACCGTTAAAACAATTGCTGTTATTGGAAGGCCATAATTACCATCTGTTCAGAAACTGCGGAACAAATTTGTTTCATTCTTCAAAAATACCAGAAAAAATCAGAGAAACTGAGCCAGAGATTTCAGGTTTACGTATCAGAGAAAGGGCGTTTCGATTTTAAGCAGCATTGGAGAAATTTATAATGTTACAGATTGTAGCGTCGTTTTGAAACACCGTGTAAAATGTGACAGCCTTCATGTAGCACCATTATTTATCACGCTTTGCAGTTTCCATGATATTCCAACAAGCTGTGTGAAACTGGGTCATTGAGAAGCAGGTTAAGAACCCAGTGATTGAACTGTCTTTTGACGTCCGGAAATCGCTGTTCTTCGCCGCTGCGGAATAGACGTTCACCCTTGGTATTCTTTGATTTGTTCCTCAAATCGTAACATTGAGTTTGGACAACGGGATATTGTTTTTATGTGTCATCAGATTTTTGGACAAGGTTGCAGCACCTGCAACTACATTCTGACGAATTAGTAAGAATTATCATGACATTTTGTCGTGTGTACAGTGCGGAGACAGAGTGCCCAAGTCGCGCATAATTAATTTATATCTTGCTTAGAGGCTAATAAAGTCACTAAAATTGTGTGGTGATTAAATATTGACAGCTGGAAATTCAAACTGTTGTGTTCTGGCTAGAGTGTGAACTATGAACACGTGGAATGGGCTAGAGAATGTGACATTATCATAACTTCATTAGTGCATATTGTGACTGCATTTCCATCACAAGTTTGTGATTTGCTTCATAGAAACAAGGAACAATAGCGATTTTCCGCGCGCACCAATTTGCTGGTTGCACGTTCAGAACATCGTATTTGATTGACGGTACAAAAGGGACGGGAAGGAAACTGTGACAGACACCAGAGAGAAGAGTAAACTTCCCTCCCGCTCTTCACCCTCTGCAAGCATCATTATCTCAGGACCCAGCAAGACTAGGTGAGTTAAACATAACCTAACATATGAGTAATATAATCCCATTCCCAGAAGAAAGGAAAGAAACGCATATTGATTTGTGATAGTTATGTGGATTCAATAGTCACCGAAGCCAATTCAGCAGACCATACAGAAAGTCTGTTACAAGCTGGACAGAAGGTTGGTCTTCAGAAAAATGCACAGCGGCCTTGGAAACGATTGTTCATGTGTCTTCTTTAGAATGCGGGGCAATAGCGGAATAAAATCTTAGTCAATAAGGCCTTTGAACACGTTTCAAATTTGAAGGGAAAGGGAACGTGGGCACATACCAACATTAAAGAATAACTGATCATTATTCATAACAGCAGATAAAATTAGGAAATAACTGCTACGAGCTAGTTCCGTTCTGATCCTGCTCGCATACTGTCAGCAAAACTGTGTGACATATACCATTGCTGTGAGTAGAGTACAAAAATCGTGATGATGGACAGAGGAACTGTCCGAAACACGTAGAGTTTTACTCCAAAAATAAATCTGAGAAATTAGTGCATCTACTTTGTTTTATTATTAGAATTTATCACGAAGCACGGTCAACTGAACATCAAATTCCCTTTCTGTATTGTAATTTTCCCATGAACTCTGACCAAGACACGCAAAAGTACACGTTACTCTACATTTATTTGTTTATTTATTTATTGCGCCTGAAAGCTTACAAACCATTACATACAAAGATAAATATTAGGCCCTTGTTTACGTGCTTATATAAATGGGTGAATGTCTCTCATGGATGTGTAGTTCCAATTGACACATTTCACCCCAGAAACATACAAACGTGTACGTCGTTATTCGAAATGATTGTCGGGGTTTTAACAACCTGTCATACACAATATACTTGAGATAGGAGTATATTTTTTTATTTAATAGAACAACGCATCAAGTTTTTGTTACATACCTTATAGGTGCTCTATATGTGTACCCTTTGTGATTCTACAAACATCAACACGATAATGGGGTTCGTTCCGCATGTCACCGGTGACGGTTTCAATGGCGGTTCTGATTCGTAACTTCAGTTCCGGGATACTTGCGGGAAGAGGAGGAACATAAACCCGATCCTTGACGTAACCCCACAGAAAGAAATCACATGGGGTTGCATCTGGAGAAAGAGGTGGCAGTTATTAAAACCCCGACAATCATTTCGAATAACCCTGTATTTTAACAATCCGTAGGAACACTTGAGGTTTGTTTCCCAAGACTGGGTATAATTTCAACGAATAGTCTTGCAAGGGAAAGCCAAAGCCTTTTCTTTTAATCCGCCTCTAGCAATGCTTAAGTCTCGGTAAAGGAAGAGACCAAACCACTTTTTAAAAAATTGACTATTTTACGATGTGGTAAGTAGGACGATTTGCAAAATACGCGAAAAAATACTTCAGACAGCTGATGGACCGTTCTTTATACAACCCTTCTGCACTGTTATATATAACAATGCTGCCTACAGCTCCATCTCTTTTAAAGAGTATTTTCGTTCTGCATCCATCTCTCTCTCTCTCTGTCTCCGTCCAATGGTATCGAGCCATTTTGGGACGCCAAAGTAAATTTATTATTGTTTCGTATTATGTAATTTTCATCAGATCCTGTGATCACGCACAATCAGATGTTAAGCGAAAAGGCATATCACCTGACCAAGAATATGGAGATCGTCAGTTTAAAAACACGGTTTCTCCGTTTATTTTATTCTGTTATATCGGGTTTTCTTCAAATGGATTTTCTTGTGACAAACATCAGCAGTATTTACAAGAAATATTTCCATCGTCATGAAAGTACTCAAAACAACACACTACATTTTGAGAACAAACTGCTTCCTTTTTCAGGTGAAACCCCTAATTGTGAAAAACAACTGGCTTAAGATATAACACGCCCATCAGCATAAATGACAAGCTTAAAATAAACACAAATTCATCAAGAAATATAAATACCAAATATGCAAACACTAAGAAATATTTGCTCCTGAAGAAGGGGCAATGAATAGTGAGTTGTTTTTCAGTAATTTTGTGATGCTGGAAAAAATATTGTAAATGCTGCTGATACTTCTCATGTACTACCATTCTAAAAAAATCTATAGGTTAAAATTACATAAGAAGAACGAAGTTTTTTTTTCGTGACGAAGGAAAAAGTTTTCGTAAATGCCGCTGATGTTTCTCACTTACAAATATTATCGAAAATCTCTATGTTATATTTTCTCGGATTTGTGGTGTTCATCTTAACCGCTAAACCCTCCCTGTTGCATTAGCCCTTACCCGTCTATTGTCAAGATACTCGACGCTGGTTTCTGTTGTACCAGGTCCAATTTTGAGTCCAAATTGGCATCTGTTACAGTATTTTATGCTGATTTTCCCTAAGATCTTTTTGCTTTTGAGATATGAATATCATAAATTTTTTAGAATATCAGTTTGGACCAAAATGCTGGAATTCACAATTACAATTTGGACTGCAAATGGTTAATGTAAAACCTATTCCTTTCTAACAAGACTTACGGTAACTGTTTCTCGGTGACACACACACACACACACACATACACACTTCACTCTGTTTCTTATTCACACCTCCTTACCGGCAGCAGTGTAGCTCCTTACCCAACTGATTCATTCGGAACCGCAAGTCCTAACCCAAGACATATTGTCTAAACATATTCGCACAGTACAACCAACAAGATGCAACGTTTCACAGTGTATTTATTTCTGTAAGACGCTCTACATGTTTAAGACGATTTTTCCTTCCGTCATCAGGAGCTCAAAACTGCACATACAGCGGCAGATATTTGTCAGACCATTACTGCTACCTGCTGCTAGCCTGGCTAGCTGCAGGTAGCAGTAATGACAATATATCTATAATTGTTTTGAGACATTTATTGCCTCTCATAATAAGAGGTCGTCTTTCACAGACAGACAGACAGAAAACAGATGATATAATTGTTCATTTATGCATCTACATCTTTATTGAGTCTTTAAAAAAGGGAAGGGGATGTCACAAGTTTTGATGCTTATAACAGCAACAAATGTACGCTTTGCTAATTGCATCGCCATCATTTACACTTGACACAGTTGTTCCCAGATGCCTGTTATTTAAAACAGTAACGACATACACTGTAAAATGACAGTGCCTGGTTATATTTCCTTTAAACAAAATAACTCACTATTACCATATACGCTACGTACGGAGATGAAAACTCTCCACTCTTTTCCAAATAGTTGCCAAATTTCCGCAGTTCATAACTAAGTCTATCATATCCCAGATTTATCAAATAAAGCCCTGATTTCTTTGCTGCAACCAAGATGGGCTGCAGCCATTATTTTTCCCTCCACCCAAAGACGGTGATAACAAACTAGAAATCTATTCCACCCTTTTACGTTCTATTTTATGAAAAGTCCAGGTCCAGAGGTTATCTATTTGATCAGCCTCTCACCCATCTGTTCGTATGTTCTGTCTCTTTCCTTTCCTTTTCTTTATGTTTCGCTAAGTTCTTTGTGCCGACGGCCTGCCCTTGGATTATCTCCCATGTTTATTTCCTCACTTCCGATATCATGTTAGCTCGTTTTCAAATTAAGAATGAAAAGTGCTCATCTTTCTTCATACACCGATAAAAGCGGAAAGGTCATTTTCTGACATGCGTTGTCGAAGCAAGAAGATGTCGTGAAATTTCAGCGAGGGCCTCGCAGGTGCCGATAAGGCCACAGGTCATTGTAGGAACTGATGATCACTATGTGGTGATTGTAAAGCTGACTGTAGTGATATATACTGTTGTGTTCTAATTTGAACGTTGGAGAGGTAACACATACTTCTACTTTAAAATTAACTTTTGGATCAGACTACTGTCTCAGTTTTAAATACCCTGAGTTTTTAATGCTACACTTTCCTCGGAAAAGCTGACGAACAACAAGTCACCACCGCGATCTCCATATGAGCATATTTTCAGGAATGGCCAATTCCGTGATCCTCGCAGAGTTACTGATTGTGGAGATTTTAGTTGGCTTTGGCAATTTGTTGCGCTGGGGAAAGCCGACTGTAGCTTGCTAAGATCAGTAACCCACCATCCACGTTGTGCAGGTCAACTTTATTTTCCTGGGAAAGCAACAGTACTTTGTCCATCACAGAATAACCAAAACTTGGCCTGTAATAGGTTAGTGGTAACTATAAATAAACAAAAAGAAGCCTGGACAGGCCCTGAGCGTTCCATGAGGTTGAGGCCCCTAGACTTCAAAACAATGAGTGCACATGTAGGTAGTAAGGTTGTTAGCCTTACGCGCCGACCGCCTTTACCCCGCAGGAAATTTTTCTGATTTTTATTTATGTTAGAGGCTAAGTCGACCCCACGACTATAGTGCGACCGAAAGGATTACGTGAATCAAAAATTCCAATGACTCAATTGGAAGTCGAACCCGCGACTTTCCGGCTTGTAGCGCAGTTCAGCAACCAACTGAGCCAACTATGAATACCATCCGTGTTAAAGTTAAGTACTCGAAACTGGCCGATAGATGGCATTCATAGTTTTTCACGTGGTATTTTTAGTTACTTGTGGTTCGTTTCGACAATTTAATTAATTTACTGCCTGCAGGCAGCATCGTCGGTGCATTATAACACAAGCTGTAAACACAGTCTAGTGCTCCTGAGGATGGGCGAAATTATCGCCCGCAACATGTTGAGCTGATTGAAATTACTAATAAAATTTCTATTGTTGCATCTAGTTGGCTGTTTATATTTTTGAATCAATGATGTACGGTCACACAAACATCAAATTTACATCTGGAATATTTTCAAATTATTGTCATCACCAATTCTTACATCATACAGGAAGATTACTTGAGCTGACGTCCCCTCCAACCCATAAGAAGATTAGCCTCCAATTTCGGATGAGTTATGTTTGATACTTTGTCTAAACAAGTGTGAAGCTATGACGTCAATATGACGCATGGGTCCACATGTAAGACCCAGATAACAATTTGGTGTCCGACCAATAGCTTCGCACGGCCACACCCAAGACTGCTGTATACTTTTCGCACGAAACCTCTGTAACCCCTATATAAAGTAATGTAATTGTACCACAACGGGACACACTGGCCACATTTCATCTGATATAATTCAGAAGTCATATGTAGTAACTGTTCACAATATGTCTACTGTGTTAACCTCTAAAAGTAGACTTGGAAGTTATTTATTAAGTGTCCTAACGGATCCATCTATCAGACTCCCTTCGGTCTTCAACAAGATCCTACCTCCAGCTCCCTGAGATACAATATATGAAGGATTAAGAGCCTCTAAAATGTAATATTTTACACCATCAGTATCTTAGTGATTTAGGCTTACTTATATCAACAAGAATTCCAGTGTAATGACATCAAGAAGAGTAGGAAGAGCTGGGGAATATGTTGAGCGAATGTGAGAATTTGGCGTATGAAGCTCCATGAAAACGGCCAATAGAAAAACCAAGAAACGCTGGAGGAGATAATTAAGATGGACTCTACAAAGACAGTTTTTGGGGATGAAAGTTGGAAAAAAACTGGGTCTGCGATGTATTGTGTCAAAAAATGTATTAACAACGATGGCGACCCTTCCTTCTCGTTTATTACCGACCTGGTCGTAAATAACCTTCAACTATTATAATACCTACCGGATATTTGGATGCATTGGCATTAACCTGCTGCTTTTATTGTGTGACACGGAAACAATTCCCCGCCTGTCAGATGATTGCTCTCCTGTACAGTATGGTAAAATAGGTTATCCCAAATTTCACTGATATTTTTGTAGTTCGTTTATCGATACCGTCAGTAGTATATATAAAGACAATGTAGCGACGAATGATAAGATCATTAGTGAACAATGATTTCTATGGGACACGGACGGCGACATAACTTTCGGTACCATGAAGGCAATGTCGTTTGGGAAATGGGGAGAACACTCAGGATAACCAGCATGAAGTCTCAATTAAGGAGATTCGGAAAAAGAGGAAAACATTTTAAATAGTCAACCACGAATTCTGCTACAGCTTTGTTGCTGCAAATATCATTTACGGGTGTGCTGATAAGTACTTAGCCCGACCAGGAAGGAAACAATCTTATGTTTCTATAAGAATGGCGTGAATTTCCCTTGGCGCCTTTCCTTGCAGGAAAACAAATTTGATGGCAGCTCGCGTCTCGACGTTGTTCAAATCGGGCGCGTCCCTGACATACTTCCGAGCTTATTTCTTTCCTGGACGGGCTAAGGACTTATCAGCACCCCGGTAGAAGGAACACATCCGGGGTATCGACTTGGGTATTGGCTAAACTTAAATTATCGTGATGTGCATCGTGTTTCAATGTAACTTCAAAGGCACCAACTCCAATAGCATACTGACGATTGTTTCCACACCTTTAAACACCCAAAATAAAATAAACTCCTTCATTTCACGCTGTCGATGTCTTTCAGTCTTACAAATATAGTTGTTAGATAGTGACATAAAAATTCCTCTTTCAACAAAGCTTTCAAGTGCTAAGTTTGGAGCTGGTTAGTGACAGATAAAGAAAATGTGTGTACGGAGAATGGGTGGAATGATACTGAGAGGGGAAACAGGAGAAAACTCTGCACGATATCAGTTTGTCCACCGTAAGGCCCACACAAACTGGCTTGTGATGGAATACGAGCCTCCACAGAATGAGACCGGTGGTTAGCCGCCTGACAACAATGTACGTGTAACAGAAATCCAAGAAACAAATGAACATCATAAAGATAGTTTTGGAAATATTAAAAAAAAATCAGGAGCAGCAGAGAGAAGGTCCAAACGGTCTGCAATATACCCAGTTCCTGGAATACGTTTCAAATTAAAAAGATATAGAGCTTTTGTTCTTTAATTAGAAACTCAAATGGAATTGTTTGTGCTCTGAAGTTGTGTTTATCTTTCCATTTGTATCGCATTTCATTTAGTACCTTGGTAAGCCTGACATCAAGGAAAATACAGTCTTCGTTGGTGCCTCAAAACAATCGAATATTACAAGTTTCCGGATAGGATGAAATTAATGCAGAGCTGGTTAACCCAATAATAAGGAGCTGCCTGTTGCAAAACTCGTCCACTGGGGGTGCGAGAAATTAAAATTTTTCCTCAAACGCCAAAGATTCTCACTTGTGTTCTGAAGAGATCAGAGGATGGTGGGCCGAATATTCTAGGGATTTCAGGATTAATTCTCCGTCCCTGCATGCGAATGCCATAACTATCCCCCCCCTCCAACAATTTCAATGTCTTCTTGGGTAATTCCCCGGCGTCTGGGTTCTAACAGCCGACGTTTCGGAACCCTCTATCAGTTCCATCTTCATAGGCAGATGGACAAAGTACCTACCTAGGAAGATGGAACTTATAGAGGGTTCCGAAACGTCGGCTATTAGAACTCAGACGTCGGGGAATTACCTAAAAGAAAACATATTACATATAGAACACGGCGAAAGCTTAAAATCAAGAATTTCAATGTCACCATCTCACACCCAGTGATGTCTTTTTGACACATTGTCGTTAAATAAACAACGATTTATACATCTGAAATTTAACACCACTGGCACCAAAGTCCGCCATTTGATTCGTTTTAGAATCTTCCAACAAATCCCCAACATTTCCTTAAAAATTACCAATTTTAATATGCAAGGTACTTCTTGAAGAATCGATAATTACTCGGCAGATCAAGAAATTCGCCGCATGTTGGGGAAAAAGAATTCCTCAAAGTATTTACAATGCTCTGAAATTCAGCCCCGTAGTGAATTCCATCCGCACACACACACACACACACACACACACAATCAAACATTAAATTGTTTAGAAGCTTTTTAACGTTTTACTTCTATATATTTGTACTTACAATACTGGCATTTTGTCTGAATAAATTCCAAACAAATATTATTAAATTAAATTTTTTTTCGTTTCCACCATGCACGGTTCGTGTCTTTTTCCATTAAAATCAATCTTGTTTGATCACTCTCAAAGTCCAATTGTTTCCTCCCAGCACATATCATGGCGCTCTTTATTAGGCGATGCAATTTTTCCCCATAGAAAGAAACTTCGTCGTTCCTTATGTTCTTCTGTCAGCTCTGTCTTTCTATTCAAAATGGCTGCTCTCACATTCACGAATAGAAAGAGCAGAAATTATATTTCTGCGGCGACATCGTGCTTTCAGATTAATAGACTATAAAAGAAGAGTAAACATTATGAAAGAACTTACATTTCGTAAGGGGGAAGAAATTAAAATAGGGAAAGAAGAGGATCTGAAAGCCAACTGGATACAAACATCGCGAAAGATAACCACGCTGTTTCATTCAGAAAGACAAAAATGACACTTTGTGTTCTTCCTAGCATTTGGGTTCTGTATTCCCATACCGAATTTTTTAGCTAAATGTGAGAATCTTCCGCATCTCACAAACATCTCTTATTCTTATTCGTTCGGTAAATAAATATACCTGTTGCTTGTCTTTCTTGTCTTCTTTTGGACGCCAGAAGTCTGGTTTTCTTGCCTGTTTGTAATGCAACTTGCTGTGTTCTGTCTGATGATGTTTGTGTTCTTTACAGCGATTTATGGTATGTTTGCGCATAATTTATTGCTGTGGGGAATGATGGTGGAAGAAAAAATTCCTGACAACCCACAACTGTTGCCCCACCACACTCCGATTCTGCCTACTGATTAATCCATTGTCGCCAGATATTGTGTCTCGTCGACTGGGTTCTTAGTTTTTAGAAATGTGACTTACAAACATTTGGGGGACCGCGGTGGCTCAGTGGTTAAGATGCTGTGCTACAAAACAGAAGGTCGCTGGTTCGATCCCAGCTGGTGTCACTGGAATTTTTCATTGACATAAAATCCTTCCGATCGTACTATGGCCCTGAAGTCGACTCAGCCTCTAACAGAAATGAGTACCAGGAACATTTCCTGGGGATAAAGGCGGCCGGTGCGTAAGGCTGACAACATTACCACCATCCTGTGCCGTTGTCATGAAATCTAGGAACCTTAATTCCCTGTAACCCTCTGGGCCACTCCAGGCCTGTAACGGGACTGCTTTACCTTTTAACATACAGACATTTACCCTAAAGTACACTCAACGGATACACTGTTCAAGTAATCAGCACTGCAATCTTCAGTGCGGTTATTTGAAGAGAGTAGTCGGTGAGATGTATAGTGTTTTAGTTGGAAGCTTCGAAGGTAACGAAATGTAACCTTGGGAGGCAGAATAATATTAAAATGAACCTTAAAGGAACAGAATGGGAGGGCGCCGATTATATTTGTCTGATTAAAAATAGAGTAAGGAAGTGGGCTTTGTGGACATGGTAATGAGCCTACGGGTTCTATAAAAAGTGTAGAATTTCTTGTCCAGCTGTGAGTCAGGACTTTTATGTTTAATATATGAAAAAGTACTACTTAGGTTTAAGTTCTGACCAAATTTACCCACTGCGGTAATACAAATGACTATTTCTGGGCATGGGAAAGGCACACGGGGGGGGGGGGAAGGGGCAGCTACCAGATATGGGTGGGGGAAAATTTGTTTTCATTCTCCTTGTCACAAGAAACTCGATGCTGTATTATTGTGCTCCAGCTGCAGATGCTTGAGGCACGTTCACATATTCGCGAAAAGTGCCTATTAGCTTTCGTCATATCCGGTTGTGCATCCATCTGTCTGCCTGTCTTCCCGAATGTATCAGCTCAATCCCCACTGGAAGAATTTCGGTGGTATTTGATGTTGGGGACATTTTTTAATGAAAATCTGTCGAGAAACTCCATATTTGGATAACATGTGACAAACATACCAGGACCTTAAAGTGTTATTGTTACCGGCGACACATTTTCGCCTTAAAGCAGCGTTGCGCAACACTACATGTTTTTGTTGTTGACGGAGACAAGTGCCTCGACAATACACACAGGACGCACTGTTGCGTTTTAATTGCAACAATGTCTTTTCGAAACCGCGACAATGTTACGTTATATGTACACTGCCTTTCTTGCTTTCGATTACATTGCAGCAATGTTTAAAACATAACCACGAACAGTCTGCTATCGTCTGCAACATATTTTTAATCAGTCTACCAGGAAATAGTAGTCACTTCTTTATATCCACATACCATCTCATAATTCTCTTACCCTTGTGTTAGTGCTTGAAATGTATTAGTGTTTTCCTTTTCTTTCAAATGTTTCCAAAACATTTTGAAATATACCACAGCGGCACCAAAAAATGGACAAAAGACAAATCTGATGTCACTTGCTATTTTATTTCACTTCTTATGTGCTCAACATGTTTCGGACATTAATATATCCATCATCAGGACCTTGCGACTATTCTGTTGAATTACCACATTGGTCGTATTGTTCTTGGTTCGATGTGTGTTGGGGTTTCGGTGTGGTTGGGTTGGAGTTGTATCTGTGTTGCAGGCTTCAGCTGGCTGGCTGGCAAAAGAACAGTACACAGAAAGACGTGATAGAGTTTGTGGACAACTACACTTCAACATATGCAAGGAAACAGGGGTACAATTGGACAAAAACACTCGTATGAACATGTGCCAAAATCAGTTGAAACAAGTCAAGGAGGCAAGGTAACCATATTGTGGAATCAACAAATACAAACTGACAGAACTATCCCCAACAAAAAACCAGACATTATAATCCGTGATAATGAAAAGGGAACATGTATGTTAATAGACGTTGCAATCTCAGGAGACAGAAATGTGATTAAAAAGGAAGCCGAGAAGATTTTAAAATATAAAGATCTTACAATAGAAATACAGCTCATGTGGAATGTAAAAACAAAGGTGATACCAGTAACAATAGGGGCGACTGGGACTATTTCAAAGTCATTTAGTAAATACGTGAGCAACTTACCAGGAAAACATGAAGTCAAGGAACTAGAGAAAACAGCCATATTGGGCACTGCACACATACTTCGGAAAGTATTTATGTAAAAGTACAATAGATTCAACACTGAAACTAACGATATAAGCACCATGAATAGTAACAACAGAATAGCTGCAACACTGTATTCCCAAGGGACATAGTTTGTCTCAAGAATATAAGTATAGATACCCTGCATAAAGGAAAAGATGATGACGATGATAATAATAATAACAATGTCTGTTGCAGCGGTAAATCTACATAAAATTACATTCAAGAGACAGCCGGTTTGAATCCTGCTTGGGTCAGCGGCTAATCTAAACATGACACTACGTGGTTTTCCTTAGTCCCTCCAGAGTAACAAGGGATGATATCTAGATGAAACGAAGTCTGTTTCCTTCAAAACCCATACAATTTATCATGCATCAGTTATCCTACAACGGACGCCTTACAAACTGAGGACGCTGAGCTCATTGCAAAGTAATCCAGAGAAAAAGACGTCAACAAAAAACCACAGTCTTTTCCCTCTTTTCCTGTCACTAATCTGGACTGAAGGTTCATAAAATTCGTATAAAAATTAATAGTGTGTTCAAGAAGGATCATTGCCACACTGGGATTCAGCAGCGATGTTTCGGAAATTGGTGACAGACTTCCCCTCCGAATTAAGACGGTGCTCCAAGCGTGTCTGCACGTTGACCCTTGAAATGCATCACGAGGGACCGGTTCACGTTAGCGCCGAAACGGGCCCTTTTGACTCGGAGGCATTAAAAAGTAATACGTTACGCAAATTTCATGTCCCGCCTTCCTGGAACGCTAACTGCCTGTGAAAGTAACTCCACACTTTTCCCGGAAATAGACCGCTAAACCCTAGAGTTTATATAATCATTTCATATCATCATTCAGCAATAAACAAACTATGCAGCTGATATAGCGATGTTCAGCTAGGGTCCAACATTTCATGTGTTATCTTAACAGATGCGTCGCTCGCAGGGTAGTCCATGTGAAATTTGTTGTGGGTGAAGTATGTCCTTATTCGAGGGCTTCTGTTGTTTGTTTTCAATTATAATTGCACAGTGTTGTATATTCATTCAATATCGTTTGTGGAACAGACAGTGGACGAAGTGGGGGTCACATTTCCAAGATACGTGACATTGCTGTACCGAAAGGCACAAAAACTCCGATCACCTGCTGATGACATTAATCAATATGTGGCCAAAATCCGCCAATTTTATTAAACCATTCCAACCCGACATGTTTCAGTTCTGTCAGTACTCTGAAGGGCACAACGCAGCAATTATGCCGGTTATTAACATTTTTTATTACGATGTATTAACGAACAAATTCAATAACATAACTATTTAACTAACGGCCTACACCAGAGTTTGTTTTTTTTGAAAGCTAACAAACAAGTTCTCAGCCAGTCAAGAAAATCCCAACATTTTATGAAAACTAAAGCTTCATTACCGCATTCACAAATGCCACCCATCTGTCCCTATACTGGGCCATATCAATCCAGTCCAGCCCAATGGCACTTCTTGAAAATCCATTTTAATTGTATCATCCCATCTACGTCTAGGTTTTCAAAGTTGTCTCCTTCCCTCAGTCTCCCCACCAAAACCCCGTATCCACATCTCTTCTTTCCCACACGTGCTACATGCCCCACCCACCTCATTCTTCCCTATTTTATCACCAGAACAATATTTGGTGAGAAGTAATGATCATGGAGCTCCTCGTTATGCTGTCTTTTCCACTGCCCTGTTACCTCTTTCTCCGCACCCCATTCTCGAACACCCTCAACCTATATTAACCTCACTGAAGATTCATTGTCTTTTTCACAAAACCACACCACCTGTCTTAATCCTGAGCCAGTTCAATCCAATTCACACGTTCTTAGGCTGCTTCTTTAAGATACATACATATGTTCTTAATATTATCTTCTCTTATGTGCCAAGCCCTTCCAAGTTGTCTCTCTTCTTGAGGTTTCCCAACTGAACTCCGTACGAATTTTTTTCTTCCCCATATATTCCACATAATTCATTTTCTCAACCATTTGATCACCTGAGTAACACAACGTCATTTGGTAAGTGTTAGTTACTTTTCATTGTGATGTTGTTCTACTGAGAATAAACCTAGGACGAAAATAATCATTTAATAACTTTCTTAAAATTCAGTTATGGTTGCATATTAATAAATTCAAACAATACAATAGCATTACATACAAATTTAAATTACTGGTGAGATGTATAGCATTTATCACAAGTTGGCAACAGCTGGGGAAAACAGAAGGGCGGTATACGAGGTATTTGTAGATTTCAAGAGAGTTTGTGACTTGCTTAGGACAGACGTCCTCCACAACATTCACAGTGAATATGGCGCAGGCATGTAACTACGCGAGATAATTACAGCCGAAATAAGTTTCAACGACAGTCCGCACACGAACGTACTTGTCCGATGCACTTCCTAAGTATGTTGCAGTATGCTGCGACGTTCTGCGCTGATATTGCTATTCAAATGGGCTAAACAACAGGCACCGTCTGGGCCGCGACTTCACAAACCTCGGACACCCATCTGGTAATAAGCCCCTAAATTTTATCGCAGCTGCAATATTTTGAGAGTGTTTTTTTTATATAGCTAATAACTGTTTTAGCTTTTACGCGCGTTCACAAGGCGATTTCAATAAGCGGTTATGAACGGCGTCAGATATGTCCATTCGTCCGTATGTCCGGCGGAGCAACTCGACTCCGAACAGAAGAATTTACGTGAAAATTGGCGCTGGGCACTTTTAACAAATTTTGTCAAAATTTTGACAAAACGAATAACAGACAATTCAAATGCACATCTATGTACACTTTGGACTACTTTGGCTAGTAACATTACTATAGTTACTGTATTCAGAGTGTATTTGACGTTTTGTAGACCGTGCATCTCAGTATATTTATCTCAGTATATAACCAACTCACCTATAGGTGGCCGTCTCGTGCACGAGACGACCACCTATAGGCGTGATGATACCAGAGGCTGTGTAATGCACTTTTGACCTCCTGATGATGAGCACATGTGCTCGAAACATGTAGAGGCATGAAATAAACTTATTGTAAAACAAAAATTTTGTGCATCAAGTTGGTTAATTACTGAGATGCACGGTCAGCAAAAC
>Ga0131853_10008406_pt1 | contig 18814 bp, 16 predicted proteins | sample TergutLab28metaG_FD_92764 | JGI IMG/M metagenome (GOLD analysis project Ga0131853, IMG submission 92764) | Labiotermes labralis P1 segment gut microbial communities from Petit-Saut dam, French Guiana - Lab288 P1 (version 2) (version 2) | ecosystem: Host-associated > Arthropoda: Insects >...
CAAATTATTGACAGGCAACTGGAAGGGCTTGACTTTAGTGAAATGGGTACATTTATTTTAGGAAATTGCGAAATAGCGGAATATGTAGTATGAAAAACATAAAAATGATAGTAACCGACTTGGATAAAACATTGTTACGAAAAGATAAAACAATATCCGACTATACGAAAGCCATCCTTAACAAATGCCACGAAAGCGGATTCCTAATAGTTTTTGCTACAGCCAGGCCGGAGCGGGCAACAAGACAATGGCAGATATGTCCGTCATGTTATGTCATAGCAAACAATGGCGCAACCATTACACATGGCGGGGTAGAAATTCAAAATATTATGATACCCGAAGCTGATAAGCATAGTATAATAAAGCGGTTTGTTTCTGAAAAAAGTATAACTGGAATATGTGTCGAAATGGGTGATTTTCTTTACAGCAATGACACGGATTTTTCTGCATGGGCGACAATTCCTACAGCGGACACCGGTTGGAATCCTGTATATAACGATTTTACCACGCCCGTTACAGAACAGACTTGTAAATTTTCTGTAGAGTGTAGTGACAGGGAAATTCTTATTGATATATTGCACGATTATCCTGAACTGCAAATATTCCCAAACAATGGCGAACATTGGTATCAAATAACACATGAAACGGTATCAAAGTTCAATGCAATCGTTTATCTTGCAGAACTAAATAATATAAGCCCACAGGACATAATAGCCTTTGGTGATGACTATAACGATATAGAAATGCTTGAAAAATGCGGCATTGGTGTGGCTGTTGAAAATGCAATTGCCGACGTAAAAAAAGCAGCAAATTATATTTGCGATTTAAATGATAGTGATGGGGTAGCAAAATTTATTGAAAAATATTTATTAAGAGGTTAACCACATGAAAATTGCCCTGCTTGGCGCAACAGGTTCTATTGGTACACAAACGCTGGATGTAATAAGAAGCACCCGGCCGGATATACAAGTTGAAGCATTAACAGGCTATAGCAATATCCAAGCTTTAGCAGCATTAGTAAACGAGTTTAAACCTAAAATGGCCTGTGTGCCTGACTCAAAAGCCGCTGCCGAATTAAAATCGTTGATATCTGTATCATGTGAAATTCTCGCAGGCGATAGCGGGCTGGAAGCATGTGCTGTTCAAAACGATGCAGACATTGTTGTAAATGCTTTAGTCGGACGTGCAGGGCTTGCGCCAACTTTGGCTGCTATAACCGCTGGGAAAGATATAGCCCTTGCCAATAAGGAAACATTAGTAACGGCAGGCTCCTTGATAATGGAAGCTGCGCGCGAAAAAGGCGTTCGCATTACCCCAATAGATAGCGAACATTCGGCAATTTGGCAATGTTTACAAGGTAACGAAGATAATGAAATTGAAAAAATTATCTTGACAGCATCCGGTGGGCCTTTCCGCACATGGGAAAAGGAAAAAATTGCAATAGCAACCGCCAGAGATGCCCTGCGCCACCCAAACTGGAGTATGGGTGCAAAAATTACAATAGATAGTGCAACCCTTATGAATAAAGGGCTTGAACTTATAGAGGCAATGTGGCTGTTTAATATGCCTGTAGACCAAATTGAAGTGCTGGTTCACCCGCAAAGCATACTCCATTCTATGGTACAATACGCCGACGGTTCTGTTATGGCGCAAATGGGCTTGCCGGACATGCGGCTCCCTATTTTGTACGCACTTTCTGCACCAAAACGGGTTAAAACTGGCTTCCCAAGGCTAGACTTTTCTACATGCGGCAGTTTAACTTTTGAGCCGCCTAATATGGAAAAATTCCCTTGTTTGGCACTTGCCATTCATGCTGCAAAAGTAGGCGGTACGTTGCCTGCCGTCATGAACACTTTGAACGAATGGGCCGTTGGGCAGTTTTTGCAAGAAAGACTAAATTTTTACGATATATCTGAGTTAATAGGCCAAGCTTTTGGTGCATACACTGTAAAGTCCATTGGTTCCATTGCTGATATTTTAGAAGCAGAGGATTGGGCAGACAAATTTATACGAAATAGGTGATTAACATATCTGAAGCAGTGAACATGGTTATTTTCATTTTAGTTTTTTTTCTGATACTTGGTTTGGTCGTTTTTGTACATGAGTTTGGACATTTTATCATGGCAAGACGTTGCGGCATTTTTGTTGAGGAATTTGCAATGGGTATGGGCCCTAAAATTCTGACATTTAAGGGCAAAAAACGGTCAAAAACCCCGAGGGAAGGCGAAGAAGAGGTAACGCTATATACTTTGCGGGCTTTGCCGATTGGTGGCTTTTGCAAAATGCGCGGCATGGAAGAACATATTCCAGACGACCCAGAGGCCATGAATAACAAAAGTGTATTCGACCGTATTTTGGTCATTGTTGGCGGTTCGGCAATGAATTTTTTGCTTGCGCTAATTATATTTTTTGCGCTTAATTTTATTTATGGTTATACTACATTGGTCGTAACTCATGTTGCAGATGCTTCCCCTGCCCAGCAAGCTGGTTTACAAGTAGGGGATAGAATTACGCATGCTAATGATTCTCGTGTAAGCTTATGGGAAAATTTTATTTTTGTGCGTGATATGAACGGCACTAACCCAATGGATATGCGTATTATAAGAGATGGACAGCGTATTAGCCTTACTATTGTGCCACAGGAGATAAATGATGGCGAATATCGCCTTGGATTTGCTCCAACTCATATGGTTGGAAGGCGTATTACGATACCTGAAGGTTTTACAGATTATGAACGTGCAAGTTTTATTGGCAGTCTTACAACATCGGTAAATTTAATTGATTTCCATATCCGTACGCCGTTTAGGCTTTTAACACGGTTTGTAACTCGCCAAACGTTACCGGAGGGTGTTGGGGTGCAAAGTGTAATTGGCATTGGTGCACAAGTTCTAGAAGTTTACCAAGAAACAATGCAGCTTGAGCAAAATGCTATAGAAACTACGATATTGTTTATGGTGTCTGTCACTGCGCTTATAAGCGTAGCAATTGGAATAATGAACCTTTTGCCAATTCCTGCGTTGGATGGCGCGCGGCTGATGTTCCTAATAATTGAAGGTATACGAAAAAAACCCGTTTCGCAAGAGCGTGAAGGTACTGTCCATATGGTTGGATTTGTAATTCTTATGGTATTGTTCGTAGTTGTAGCTTCTAGGGATATTTTTAATATCATACGATGACTGGGGAAGAAGTGTGAGAAACTGAAAGGAATGGAATCAAAAGTGATAAAACGTGAAGAAACCAAAGTAATAAAAATAGGTGGCGTACCTGTTGGGGGTAGCCACCCTATTGTTATAGAGTCTATGACAAACACCGAAACACGTAATATTGATGCAACTGTCGCTCAAATTAGGGAATTGCAAGAGGCCGGCTGTGAAATTATACGCGTAGCTGTACTGGATAAAGTTGCTGCTGCTGCCATAAAGCAGATTAAACAGCAAATTTCCATTCCGCTAATAGCCGATATTCATTTCGATTATCGCTTGGCACTTTTAGCAGTAGAAAACGGTGCCGATAAATTACGCATTAACCCGGGTAATATAGGGGATGAAAGCCGTGTGCGCCAAGTTGTGGAAGCGGCGAAGGCAAGTGACATTCCCATACGTGTTGGGGTAAACGGCGGCTCGCTGGAGAAAGGTTTATTAGCTAAGTATGGCGGTATAACGCCGGAGGGTTTGGCGGAAAGCGCACTTACAAATGTGGGCTTACTGGAAAAATTCGGCTTTTATGACATTGTCGTATCTGCAAAGGCGAGCAATGTTCCGCTTCTTATAGAAACGCATAAAATTTTGGCACAGCAATTAACTTACCCGCTACATATTGGGCTAACAGAGGCGGGGACGCATTATAATGGCGCAATCAGGTCTGCGGTTGGGCTTGGAGTGCTTCTTAATATGGGGCTTGGTAATACTATACGTGTGAGTCTGTCCGGTGACCCAGTGCCGGAGATTGCGGCGGCCAAGGAAATTTTGAAGGCTTTGGGGCTTCGGCAATTTGGTGTAACGGTTATTGCCTGCCCAACATGTGGGCGCACCGGTATGGATGTGTCTGGGCTTGCCCTTAGGTTAGAAGACAAGCTGTCACATATCACAAAGCCGCTTACCATTGCAGTCATGGGTTGTGCGGTAAACGGCCCTGGGGAAGCCAAGGATGCGGATATTGGTATTGCTTGTGGGCGTGGCATGGCGGTTCTTTTTAAAAAAGGAGAAATTGTGCGGCGGGTAGATGAGAGCGAATTGGAAAAGACATTGCTTGAGGAGATTGATACATTGCACTGATGGGGCGGCCTACATCCTCATATTCTGCAGCATGTCTTCAAATGTATCGCGGCGGCGTATTTGCCTTATGCTTCCATCTGTTTGTATTAAAATTTCCGCTGGGCGTTGGCGATGGTTATATTGCGACGACATAGAATATCCGTACGCTCCGGCATCCATTACCCCCAGGACGTCACCTTCTTGAAGCAATGGAAGGCGGCGTTCTTTTGCTATATAATCGCCGGATTCGCATTGGTTGCCTACGATGTTGACAATTTCGGTTTTATCGCCTAGAGGGGCATTGTTTTTGCGGTAAATTTCTATATCATGGTGGGCGTCATATAAAGTGGGTCGTGCAAACACAGAAAAACCCATGTCCGTGCCCGCATAGCGGGATTGGCCACAATTTTTTAACGCGTGAACCGTCCCCAGCAGAACGCCGCATTCTGCAGCAATATAGCGGCCCGGTTCAATTATGAAGGTTATATTTTTGCCATACTCTGTAACGAATGCATTTAAGAATTTGTCAAGAGATTGCCCAAGTTGTTGTAAATTCATAGGTTGTTCGCCATCTTGTTTATTGTACGGGACGGCAAACCCGCCGCCCAAGTCGATAAACTCCAAATTGGGAAATTGCCTTGCAATATTTAAAAGTTCTTGCGCGCCTTCTAAAAACAAATCACCCCAATTTTGCGAACCGATGTGGTGGTTGATACCAATCAACTTTAGCTTGTACTGCGCCAAAAGTTGATGTACTTGCGGGATATATTCAGGCATAATACCGAATTTTGTGCCATCGCCGCAGGTTATTACTTTCTCGTGATGGCCGCCGCCTATCCCGGAATTGAAGCGCAGTGCAATTTTTCCGCCCGGGTTTATTTTACCGTAGGTTTCCAGTTGCGAAAGTGAATCTACGCTAATAGTCATTCCAAGATTTATGGCGTATTCTAATTCCTCTGCGGACACGCCATTGACTATAAAAAGCATGTTTTCCGGTGCAAAACCCGCTGCTATGGCGGCTATCGCTTCGCCCGCGCTGCTAACGTCTACGCGAAGGCCTTCTTCGCGAATTATCGACATGAGGTGAATGTTGGTATTTGCCTTCATCGCATAATTCACTACAAAATGGGGGTAAGCGCATAGGTTTATCATGTCGCGGCAGCGTTGGCGTAATATATTTTCGTTGTATACATATAGCGGGCTTCCATAGGTTTCGGCTAGGCCGCGAGGGTCATGGCCTTGGTAGAAATTTCGAATCATTTTTTATAGTCTCCTCTTTTTGAATGGGGATTAATCCCAACTTTCCTCTGCTAATCGGCGGTGCAATTCTTTTAGCTTTGCTCGCCGCTGCTTGTAATCCGGTAATATATTTTTGACAATTGCCCAAAATGCTGCGGAATGATTCATTTGCGATAAATGCGCCAACTCGTGTACGACGACGTAGTCGATTACATCATCATCCCCCATAATGAGCCGCCACGAGAAATTAAGGCTTTTTTTAGACGAACAACTGCCCCAGCGGGTTTTGGCATTGTTTATTTTTACGGAAACTGGCATAACGCCCATTTGAGGGGCGAATTCTGCAACCTTGGCGGTTAGATATTTTTTTGCAAGGTTGCGATATATTTGGATGCATAGATTTTTTATGTGCGGCGGTTCTAAATTTAGGGGCATATAGAAACAGGTGCCATCAAAGCCTGCCAATTTGCCGGGCCGCGCCTCAATTGGATACAATTTGCCCCGGTAATAGATTTTACTGCCGTAATCTAGAGCGAATGCGTTCATGCGCTCTGTCTGCTCCTGCGAACTTGCGAGTTTATCCCGTATCCATTTTTCTTTGGATGTGACAAACTTATCAATTTCAGCTTGTGAGTATTTAAGTGGTGCGCGTACTTCGACCATGCCATTGCGAATATATATCCCCACTGTTTTGCGATTAGAACGGTTTAGGGTGTAGTTTATCATAAGTCCACCAGTTTGTTTATATATGCTGCCACTTTTTCTAACTTGTCTATATTGCTAAACATAAACGCTCCTGCATGGAATAACGCTTTAATTTCGGCTAAACTTGCCCAACCAATCTCGCTGACTTCTTCCGGTTGTAGCACAAAATCAGAAATTTTACAATTGCAAACGGTTATATAATCGTCAAAAATTGCGCCGTCTCCAAAACTTCTGGAAAGTAATGTAATATCCTGTGGTTTAAAATGCAGGCCAATCTCTTCCGCTACTTCGCGTATACAGGCCTCGATGCTATTTTCCCCGGCTTGAACATGACCGCCGGTAATATTCCACATGTTGGGGCATACTTTTTTAGTGGATGCCCTTCTTTGAATCAATGCTTCACCATTTGCGTTGATAATCCATAGGGATGCCATCAGCCGGTATTCGTTTTCGTGAAAGGTATCATCTTTGGATTTTATTTGCCCGGTATTTTCGCCCTGCGAATTGTAAACATCTAGTATTTCTGCATTCATGTCCTCAATCCTCTTCCTAATATGTCTCAAACTCGATTATAATAAATCAAATTGCTATATGCAAATGAATTTCAAGTTTTTAGTCAGAATATGTGTTATGATGGTATTCAAAAATAAAATGCTCATGGAAAAGGGAAAATAATGCTTAGCTTTATTAATAGACATAAGGTCGAATATATTGGCAGGTCCAAAGAATTCTTTAAATTATTGGCGCCGGTTTTTTTAGAACAAGCGTTTATTGTTGCAATGGGGCTGGTCACGACGATACTGGTATCCAGGGTTGATGAATATGCACTGCCTTCGGTTAGCATGGTTGATGCTGTTGGCAACCTGGTGCTTGCTTTTTTTGGTGCGCTAACCATTGGTGCAACAATAGTTGTGGCGCAATATACAGGCCGTGGCGACCGTGAAAAAGCATCCGAGGTCGCTGGGCAAGCCATTATATTATCTGCTGGATTTGGTCTTTTTTTCTGCGCTACACTCGCAATTTTTCGTAACCAAGTTATAGATTTGTTGTTTGGTACCGCCGAATATGGAGTTATCTTGGATGCGCGGTTATTTTTAGGCATAATTTCTTTTTCGTTTCCGGCTGTGGCAGTTATGATGTCTGCCTTTGGCGTATTGCGCGGCAGCGGAAATACACATGTACCAATGATTATTACAATGATAATTAATGTTGTCAATCTTGTGCTGGGCCTTGTGCTTATTTGGAATTTTGGTGTGGCCGGTGCGGCGTTTGCACTTCTTATTTCCAGATATGTAGGCGCAATATTGGGGATTTTGTATATTGCAAAACGATCTCTGACAATACGCTTTGATGGGCTGAAATCATTCCGTCCGGACTTTTCTGTCCAAAAAATGATATTAAGGCTTGGCATACCCACAAGCATCGAATCCGGGACATTTCAGATGGGTAAGCTTTTAATTACAGTGTTTATTGCCGGGATGGGCACTGCGGCCATTGCATCCAATGCTGTGGTTGCCTCGGTTTCAAGCATTTTAATTTCGCCCGGTATGGCGTTTTCTACAGGGACGACAATACTGATTGGGCAGCGCATAGGCCGCGGTAATGTAGGCGACGTAAAAAAGTCGGCATACTTTACAGTTATTACCGGTATGCTGATGCTTGTAATCATGTGCATTCTTACTTTTGCGTTAATGAACCCGCTGCTGTCACTTTTTGAAACGACGGATGAAATGCTGGTTATAATACGCCCGGCAATAATAACTTTATGTATTGCAATGCCACTTTTTTGGCCGGCTTCTTTTGTTGCCCCTGCGGCATTGCGTGCAACCGGTGATGTTAAATATGCAATGGTTATAGCCATTGCCAGTATGGTTTTTGTACGTGTTGCGCTTGCCTATGTTTTAGGCGTACACTTTGGGCTTGGCATAATGGGGGTGTGGCTTTCCATGTATGCAGACTGGGTTGTGCGCGCATTTTTCTTTATCTGGCGGATAAAAAGCGGAAAATGGCAGGGTCGGTCTGTATTGAAATGATATTTTAGGTGTTGCTCTGCCATGCAAACTGTTGTCAGGGGATCAATGTGCTAATTTTGATAACTCAATTATTTTATCAAGCTCAACGGGCGTATAATTCCATCTTTCTACACAAACGCAGGCCGTATTTTTTGTTATTGTTTTGTACATTTCTGTGCCATGTACGTGGCCGTATAGCCAGAAAAATGGCATTGCATCGTTGATATATGTGGGCGGCTCGTGTTGGATTATAAACCACTCTTTATAGATTATGGGATAATCGGATACTTCGTCGAAACCTACATCCATCCACCACTGAGTGTTTCTTTTATCGTGATTCCCTTTCACGAGAATCTTTTTCCCATTGAGTTGTTGGATAATTTCCGAAGTTTTTTCCTTATTGTGAAAACTAACATCTCCCGCGACAATTATTTTGTCGTTTTTTGAAACAACATTATTCCAATTTTTTATTATTAATGCATCCATGGCGTTTGCATCTGCAAATGGACGATTTTCGTACTTGATAATATTTGTGTGTCCAAAATGTGTGTCTGCTGTGAGGAATAGTTTTGGCAATATGTTCATCCTTTCATTTTTGTAATAGGGCGTGTTCCCACTAACGAATATACACCTTTGCGGCTGATATTTCCGCCATTTCGTACAAGTTCTTCCTTGCGTACTTTTAGTACGCGGTGTCATCACTTGTCCAAACTTGCGAAAAATCAGACTCGCAAATCTGTATATTTTTATAGTGGGAACACGCCCTAGTTAAAGGTTCAGCAACCCCATGCGATTTTTGCCGGGTTAGGCTCGTCCGCAATGGCGGCATCTGCAAATGATGCCTTCATTTTTAAGCATTCCTCTATTGCGGCTTGTTCCAGCACTTCCCAAGGGGCGTCCAGCCCTTTTTTGCTATACGCAATTGTTAAAGCACCGTAAAATGCAACCGCAATAGACCCTGCCGGGTTATGAATTGTGCTTGCTGCCACGTCAATTGTACGTGCCGCGCCTTGGGCTATGTGGCGGCCTTCTGCGGCGCGGGCGGCGGCTCTGCATTCGGTTATTTGTTTTTTTGCATCGGCTAAATTTGCGTTGTTACTCGTATAATCTTGCGCCGCCTTTAACGCAATAGCGGGACGGGTATCTTCCGGAAATTCTCTCTCCCATAAGGGTAGGAGGTTGGCTTCCGCATAACCGATACACCATTTTGCAATTGTTTCTTTACTTTGTGTTTCAAGCATCCGCATAAACGACTGGATATAATCCGCATTTACGTCGTTCAGCATTTTTCGTAATTTTGGCATAAAAAAACCTCTCCTAGGGCGTGTTCCTACTAACGAATACACACCTTTGCGGCTGATATTTCCGCTATTTCGTGCAAGTTTTTCCTTGCGTACTTTTAGTACGCGGTGTCATCACTTGCCCAAACTTGCGAAAAATCAGGCTCGCAAATTTGTATATTCTTATAGTGGGAACACGCCCTAATACATCTTCAAGTACCGCTCAATCTCCCATGGGTGTACCGCGCCGGAATAATCTGCCCACTCAAACGCTTTGGCCTTCAAAAAATTCTCCAAAATGTGCTTGCCTAACGTTTGTTTTATCAGTTCATCCTCTTTTAGGGCGTTTATTGCGACCGACAAGTTTTGCGGCAATTTTTCGATACCTGCATTTCTCAGGTCTGCATCTGTCATCTGATAAATGTTTTTATCCACGGCGACAGGGGGTGTTGTTTTATTGCGAATGCCTTCCAGCCCGCATTTGAGCATGACTGCCAGTGCCAAATAGGGGTTGCAGGTGGGGTCTGGGTGGCGTAATTCCAGCCGGGTACCTACACCGCGCGCAGACGGGATTCGTACCAATGGGCTGCGGTTTGCCATAGACCATGCAATGTACACAGGTGCTTCGTATCCGGGTACCAGCCGTTTATAGGAATTTACCAAAGGATTGGTGATGGCGCACATCCCTTTTGCGTGTTTCATAAGGCCGCCCATAAACCAGTACGCTTCTTGAGAAAGCCCATTTTTATCGCTGGGGTCGAAAAAAGCGTTGGTAGAGTCTTTGAATAACGACATATTGCAATGCATACCCGAACCGCACTCTGTCCCAATAGGCTTTGGCATAAACGTGGCATGAAGCCCAAATTGTTGAGCTATAACCTTTACCGCTAACTTAAAAGTTACAATATTGTCTGCCGCATTCAAAGCATCGGAGTATTTGAAGTCGATTTCATGCTGGCCGGGGCCACTTTCATGGTGGGCGGCTTCTATTTTGAAACCCATATTCATCAATGTTTTTACCATTTCTATACGCGCAAGTTCGCCATTGTCTGTAGGGGCTAAGTCGAAATAACCGGCCTGGTCATGGGTTTGGGTAGTGGGGCAGCCTTGTTCGTCCTTATGAAACAGAAAGAATTCACATTCCGGGCCCACATAGAATTGATAGCCCATTGCCTCTGCTTCTTCTATTGCATTTCTCAAAATGCGTCTTGGATCCCCTTCAAAAGGGGTGCCGTCAGGCCTGTAAACATCGCATATCATACGCGCTATAACGTGGTCCTTGTACCATGGTAAAATGGTAAATGTATTAGGGTCTGGGCGCAAATGCATGTCAGACTCTTCGATTCTGACAAACCCTTCTATGGACGAACCATCGAAAACCATGCCATCTTGTAAAACGCGGTCTAATTCGGCAACAGGTATCGCTACATTTTTTAAATGTCCGAAAATGTCCACAAATTGTAGGCGTATAAATGACACATTGTTTTCTTCAACTAACCGCCTGATGTCGTCATATGTCTTCATATGTTACTCACCCTTCGTTCCTTTTTTATGATACGAGCGCAGTTTCCGGTAAACCTTTCCATGCACAGTGTCAAAAGGGTAGGGCGCCTTGTCACCGGCGGGTACACCCATTAAAATTTCGATGCCCTCATTAACATGTGAGATAGGATATATATGGAACTGCCCATTTTTTACAGCCTCAATCACTTCATCTTTAAGAACCAAATCCCTAACATTTCGCGTGGGGATTATTACACCTTGCTTACCCGTTAAGCCACGCGCGTTACATAAGTCAAAAAAACCTTCGATTTTGTATGTTGCGCCGCCAATAGGCTGAATTTCCCCATGTTGGTTAATGCTGCCGGTAACGGCAATATCCTGTCGTATCGGCAGCCCCGAAAGTGACGAAAGTATTGCAAACAATTCTGTAGAAGATGCGCTATCGCCGTCAATTCCGCTGTAGTTTTGCTCGAAACATACACGGCATGACAATGAAATAGGGAAATTTTGTGCGTACATTTGCCCCAGATATCCTGTCAAAACCTGAATGCCCTTACTATGAATAGCCCCAGACATATCTGCCTCTTTTTCGATATTTACAATGCCAGAATTGCCCATGTACGTGGTGGCGGTAATCCGGGATGGTTTTGCGAAGGCATGGTCACCTGTATCCAACACCGCCAAGCCGTTGATTTGCCCAACTTTTTCACCATCGGTAGAAATCATGATTGTGTCTTCTTCAATCATTTCCGATAGTTTTTCTTCGTACATATTTAGCCTGTATTCGCGCTTTGCAATGGCTTTTTGTATATAATTTGCGGTCACTTTTTTGGCATTATCCACTTTTGCCCACGTTACGGCTTCGTCTATAATTTCAGCGATTCTGCTGAATTTAGTGGACAGCCGGTCTTGCCGTTCGGTCAGGCGCGTTGCGAATTCTATCAACCTGCTTATCGCGTTATTGTCAAACGGCAGCGCAGAACGCTGCTTTGCAAAATGGGCTATTTCGGCCATATTTTCGTCGGTCAATTTCATTTCGTAATCGAAATCTACACGAATTTTGAACAATTTTTCAAAAAAATCGTCATATGTGTAGAGGATATCATAATAAAAGCCGCCGCCGACTATAATTATTTTTACATTTAGCGGTATGGCTTCCGGCTTTATTCCGCTGACGGCAATGCCTGTATTATACTCGCGCAGCGGCTCGATAACGATTTGCCCGGTTATTAATGTACGGCGTAAAATATCCCATGCATGATGGTTGCCTAATAAATCCTGGGCTTGTAATATCAAATATCCGCCGTTTGCCCTGTGTAACAGGCCGGGTTTTATTTTCATAAAGTCGGTAGAAAAGTTACCATACTCGTTATCGAACTCTACCTCGCCAATTAAATTTGTGTAACTGGGGCTGTAATCAACGATAACAGGCGCGCTGGTCAATTCACTGTTGTCTGTAAGTAAGTTAACCTTATATTTTGAAAGGGTGTCTTCGCTTGTTTTTCTTCCTTGCCATGGTATTAACGCCTGCACTGCCTCGTCTTCGTCCGAGTCGCCCGATAAAAAGTCCGAGAGATTGTCTAAAATATCTTCCTTCACGGCTTTTAAGTGCTTCAAAAGCTCCGGTTCGTCGGAAAATTCTTCGATTATGTTACTCATGTGATGCCCAACAGTCAGCAATCCCAAAGAATAATCCAGGTCATCCACATCTTTTTTTGTAATTTTCTCATGCTCCTTAATTTCCCGAAGGGCATCGGATGCGCGCTGCTGGATTGACTCAGACTTTTTTGAAATTGTATCTTTTTGCTCTTGGGTTAACGAGTCGAATTGATCTTCGTTTATCACCTCGCCATTAATAATTGGCAGAAAAAATATCCCCGAGTTAGAATTTTTGACCTCGAAGTCAATTTTACGGGCTTCTTCTGTCATGTCTTTGATAATTTCTTCCTGCTTTAGCTTCAAAATTTTTACAATGTCGTTCTTTTTCTGCTCATATTCCTTGTTCGCAAAGATTTTAGGAATTTCTGCCGATAGGCGTTCCAGCAGTTCTTTCATGCCGCTTTTAAAACGTTTTCCCATTCCCGATGGCAGGCTAAGCAGTTTTGGATGTTTTGGATTATCAAAGTTGTATACATAACATAGGTCGGGCGGAACTGCTTCGGTTTCTGCCATTTTCGTTGCATAATTTTGTGCAAAAGTAGTGCGTCCGGTGCCGGTAGAGCCAGAAATGTAGATGTTGTAGCCTTTTTCTTTCATTTGCAAACCAAAATCCAATGCTTCTGCCGCCCGGTTTTGCCCAATTAAGCCATTTACAGTGCTTTTGCCCGCACTTAGTTTTTGTGGCTTACAAAAATATTTTAGCTCTTTCCAAGTTAACTCTCTTATATTTTGATTCATTTTAATTCCATTCCTCCTGCCGGGGTTAGATATTTCCACATGATTGCCGCATCTTCTGACGGTAAGGAGTAAAAATTTTTCCTGTAACCTTCTATCGCAAAACCGTGTTTTTCGTATAGGGAGATTGCGGATTGGTTGCTCACTCTTGCTTCCAGGGTGATTCCAATCATTTCACGTTTAACTCCTTCGTTAATAAGCGCGTTTAGAAGCAGCGAACCCACACCTTGGCGGCGATATAACGGCAATACAGCAATGTTACTAATGTGCCCTTCGTTTATAACATGGCGCATGGTAACGTGCCCCTGTACAGTTTTGTTATTATCAATTGCCACAAAACAAATGGAGTGCTTATTGGTTATTTCGTATTTAATGGCCTCTAACGTCCAAGGGTCAGAGAAGGATTCTAATTCCAAATTACGTATGCCAACCGCATGGTCTAATGTTGTTGGGGTTATTGCTATCACTAGAACCTCTCCTTGTTTTTTAAATCCTGTACTGCTTGTGGCGCGCGAACGTACTGAATCTCAACATTATCGCTGGGAACAAAGCCTGCTTGTATCTGCTCCATTGCCCAAATGGCTGCAGACGATGCACGTTGGCGGTTATTGTTCGCCGGAAGAAAAACGCCATGAGATAGGGCGGCTTTAAGGGTTTCTTTATTTGCGCATGCGCCATCTCCCAGAAAAAATACATTTGAGGGAAAGCCAAAATCCGTTTGTATTTTTTCGATTATTTCCTCAACAGGCATAGCCATATAATCTGTAATACGTGTTAATTTTCCATGTTCCTCTAATTGGTACACTGCCGTATAAACCTGACCGCGCCGCGCATCCATCATAGGAACGACCAGACCCATATTCCCCATTCCTAGCATATTGTATGCCAGTGCATCCAGTGTAGGAACCGGGATGGTTGGTTTATTTAGCCCGTTAGCAAGCCCCAGCGCGGTTGATGCCCCAATTCTAAGACCTGTAAACGACCCCGGGCCGGATGTATACGCAATATAATCGATGCTTTGCATATTAACATCGGTTAGTTTAAGAAGCTGGTCTATGCCAGGCATCAGAATTTCGGAATGTGTCCAAGATTTTTCTCCTGTTCTGGCATTTAACAGGGTCTCGCCAATGATTATGTAATCATTTAAAATGGCGGCACCCGCTTGCTGGCCGGATGTATCAATTGCTAGAATCTTCATCTGATTCACCTGTTTCGTCTATGGTAATTTCCCGATATTCGGGGTTAACTTGCAAATCCTGTTTAATTTTTATCCATATAGCGTTTGGAGGAATCGCATCACCCGCAAGCTCTGCCCATTCCACCAGGGCTACACCATTGCCGTAAAAATAATCTTCGTAGCCGATACTTTCCATATCTTCTTCTCCGCCCTCAAGCCTGTATAGGTCGAAGTGGTAAAGGGGCAGGCGCCCGCCCACATACTCATTCATAAGCGTAAATGTGGGGCTTGTTACGCGCCCTTCGTACCCCAAACCTTTTGCAAAACCCTGGGTAAAAACGGTTTTGCCTGCACCTAAATCGCCTTTAAGGCAGAAAATGTCACCCTTTTTTGCCTCTTGTCCAATTATAATGCCCAAATTTTCGGTATCTTCGGCAGAAAAACTTTCGCAGATCATTTACATATCACCTTTTTCAAAAAATTCGCGATGCCATAACAAAAACATAAACACAGTCCAAATTTTACGGCTGTTATCCTGCTTGCCATGAAAATGCAGTTCAAGCAGTTCTGCTAATTCGCCGATATGGAAATATTTTTCGGCGGTTTCGCCAATAAAATGCGCTTTTACAATATTATAGTATTTTTCATCGCGCAGCCAGATGCGAATGGGTACAGGAAAACCAAGTTTGCGCCTGTTCGCTGTTTCTGATGGCAAATCTCTTGCGGCGGCCCGCCTAAATGCAACTTTGGTTTCTTTTTTTATTACCCTGTATTTAGCAGGTAAACGGGATGCCACCCTAAATATATCACGATCTAAAAATGGTGTTCGCACTTCCAAACCATGTGCCATGCTCATTTTGTCCGCTTGAAGCAAAATATCATCTACCAGCCACAGGTTAATATCCAAAAATTGCATTTTGGTTATGTCATCAAGGTGTTTCACCTGGTTGTAGTATAGGCGGGTAATGTCTGTCGGGGTTTGAATTGTCGGGTATTTTAGCAATTTCTCCCGTTCTTCCAATGTGAAAATATATGCATTGCCAATAAAGCGTTCTTCTACAGACTTCGCCCCGCGGATAATAAAGCTGCGCCCTTTCATTCTTTGGGGAAGCCGTTTTGCTAAACTTGCCAGCCATTCCCGTAGTGTAAGCGGGAGACGGCTGTAAATACGCAAGCTTAGCGGTTCTTTGTAGATGTTGTACCCGCCAAAAAATTCGTCCGCTGCTTCACCTGACAAAGCGATTTTTACGTAATTTGCGGCCTCTCGGCAGGCAAAGTAAAATGCAACCGCAGCGGGGTCTGCAAGGGGCTCGTCCATGTGGTATTGAACTTTTGATAAACTGTCCCAATATTCTTCTGTAGAAATTATTTTGGTTATATGTTCTGCTCCAACCATATCGGATAGTTTTTTTGCATACTCAATTTCATTATACTTTTCGTAATCAAAACCAACGGTAAAGGTTTTTTTGCCGCCAAAAGTAGATGCAATATAACCGGAATCCACACCACCCGATAAAAATGCCCCAATTTCAGAATCCGACTTCGTGTGCAAATCAACAGATTGTTGGACGGCAAGATGTATATCGTCAACTGCTCTCTCTAAGCTCATATCTTCTGGGGTAAACATATGGCTATGATATCTAGAAATTTGTACACTTTCATTTTCGTAAACCATGTAGTGCCCGGCCGGTAATTTATGCACCCCTTTAAAAAAGGTTTCGTTCAACACAGAATATTGAAATGTTAAATATTGCCCCAATGCTTCTGTGTTTACAACAGGCGTAAAACTAGGGTGCGGAATAAATGACTTTATTTCTGAGCCAAAAATTAGTCCGGTTTTGACCTGTGTAAAATAGAATGGCTTAGCCCCAAAAATGTCACGTGCGCAAAAAAGCTTGTCCGCTATTACATCATAAATTGCGAATGCAAATACGCCGCGCAAATACGAAAGCATTTCTGTGCCATATTCTTGGTACAAACATAATAACATGTTTTGTTCTTTTTGTTCTTCAGATTCAAAAGAGTATCCTTTTTCCTCAAGCAAAGCCTGCAGCTCTGCATGGTTGTATATTTTTCCATTAAACACTATCCGGAAATTTTCTGCCACATTTTCATGGTTAGATAGGCCATGGCTTTTGAAACCAAGCGCAAGGTTCTCAATCAAATATGTTCCCGTGCAACCCGGCGCCCGATGCGCTATGGCACCTAACATGGCATTTATAATAGGTTCGGCATGGTCTTGGCCGATTCCGGTAAACCCACAAAATCCATACATAATAAAATCACCCCTTGTTATTGCAACTACTGTACTCTACCATAATGTTTAAATTTAGACAAACCTATCATGACATTTTCATGTTACCTATTTCATTTTTCTGCGGTTGTGGTAAAATAGCCATACAGTATAGCATTAGTGGAATGTTATAAAAACCACCCTTCCGAATATGAAGAATGTGGTATTCTAAGAGGCTGTGTTCATAGAGCTGATGCACGTCTTTTGGACAAATTTTCCGACCTGTAGGTTTGGCGCAAACTTGCAGATTATTTCATATATGCGGCGTTTGCGCCAAACCTACATCTCGTTTAATTTGCCTCAAAATAGGCACATCCCATCTATGAACACAGCCTCTAAATTATTGCCAAGTTAGATAACATGCAAACTGATTTATGACATGCCACGTCCTGAGAAATTACAGTCTGAGCAAGAAATTATTATATTTCGGAGGTTTTTGGATGCCTGCATCGCAAAACGCTATTACAAAAGGCATGATTTTGAATTTAAGTTCGAATCAAGATGTATACGAACGTGGCGAGCGCTATTATCGCGACGGGAAGCTTTTATCATACAATGCAATTGAAGATTTAAGTGGTGAAAAATCGGTACGGGCCACGATAGAAGGCCATTACAAAAATTATGAAGTAACGCTTAAATTAGATGCAAAAGAAGCGTTGACAAGCTATGTATGTGCTTGTGAAAGCCATAGTATTTGGCGTGGGGCATGTAAGCATGTTGTGGCTGTTTTGTTTGCCCATGTAGAAGGTCATGCACGCATGTTTTCTGCAGGGAAGATGCGGCAACATGCGAATACTTTGGTAAATAAGCTAGAGGAAATTATTTTCGAAGGCATTGATGAAGCGTTAACAGTACCCATTCACACAGCAAATGCAACTTTGGTAAAGCTGGTGCCAACAATACACTGCGGTACCCGCGGTCTTTATTTAACATTTTCTGTTGGGCACGGGCGCATGTATATTGTAAAAAGTATTTCCGGCTTTGTTAAATATTGCAAAACTGGCGAAAATGTAGCCTATGGTCAAGGGTTAACCTTTGCACATAGGCTTGATATGTTTGACGAAATTTCCCAAAAACTCATCGGCTTTATAACACGTGAAGATGACATGTATTCCGAAATTGGGAGGCGTTTAAGCCGCCAATTTCAGGTAACGCACCCTCCGCTAACGGCTGGCCGTGAACTGTATCTAACCCAGCGCAATATAGACGAATTTTTCGATATGTTTGTAGGGCGAGAGCTGGAATGTGTATCCGATTTTTGTGACACAATAGAATTGTTGGACGCAGTACCCCCAATTGCCATAAATGTGCGGTATCTTGCATCTGGGATGGTAGTACATTCAGAGGCGTTAACGCATCGTATTATTAGTGGCAGGTCTAATCGATATGTTTTGGTAGGCGGCGGTTTATACCGTCTTAGCAAGGCAGACGGGCGTATTTTAAGCTCTTTGCTAAAATCTTTACACGAAGCCCCATCATGTGAAATTCTTATGACCGGTAACGACCAGCAGAAATTTATAACAGTCATTCTACCACAGCTTAAACGCATGGGCATTGTTGCTTCGATAGAGGGCGAGGCACCGGTAGATGACATTTCTCAACTTGCAGTAAAAATGTATTTTGATAGCGAGAAAAAGGATATAGTTGGCCGTGTCGAATTTCATTATAGCGGTTTAATTGTAAACGCTTTGGACGATTCGGTTGGCGATGACCAATTTGGTACAATAAACCGTGATATCGTGGCCGAGTATTCGATTCGCCGCAGGCTGCTGTCGCTTGGTTTTTATGAGGATAAAAAGAACCAAGTATATAAACTGACCGGCGATGATATGTTGCATTCGTTCTTACACAATACGTACGAGACGGGTCTTTCTGGGATAGAAAGTTTGCGTAAAAACGCAGATGTTTTTGTCAGCGAGGATTTACAAAAGAAAACAATCCGCGCGGGCTCTCCTAAA
>Ga0131853_10008407_pt1 | contig 18813 bp, 4 predicted proteins | sample TergutLab28metaG_FD_92764 | JGI IMG/M metagenome (GOLD analysis project Ga0131853, IMG submission 92764) | Labiotermes labralis P1 segment gut microbial communities from Petit-Saut dam, French Guiana - Lab288 P1 (version 2) (version 2) | ecosystem: Host-associated > Arthropoda: Insects >...
GGGGAGGGCTCAGGCGATGGGGCTGTACTGGTTTGTACTTTCTGTCTGTGCGTTGTTTTGTGTCGAACGTCTGGTCTTGCTGCGTTTAAGTTCGTGCGGCTCTACTCCGGTCCATTCTACACGCATATTTTTAACCCGTTTGGGACAATTTCTCGTTTCCTCCGCGTTTTCATTCACGTCTCGCTGGGACGTTCCTCCATCGGTTCCTTCCAGGCCCTGCCCTATGCCGCGACCATACATTGTTCTTCATGCTTGTTACGTCATCCTGTGGTTTTTTTGCCTTGCGGTATTGCTTGCTTAGGCACAGGCGTGTATTCAGGTATCGCCTCTCTTATCTCCATAGCGTCACCTGCCTCTTGTCCTCCGGCTCGCTGCTGGTTGGTTGCTTCGTCGTTGCAGTCGACTAAATGGTCATTGCTCGATTCTGTTCGGTTTGCGAGTCAGTTGTGCATTCACTCCGGAGCTGGCGTTCTGTCTGTGTCAGCTCGCTTGTCTCTTCCATTGGGTCTTCCGACTGACTCACCTGTTTGGTGTGTGCCGTTCCCTCAGTCCTGTTCTCTATGCCTTCCGGCCGCGGCGGTGTGCCATGCGCTGCGATGAGGGCATAAGTTGTTGTATTTCTCGTGGTCGACACCCGACCTTTCCCACGCTTCTTCGGACATGCCTGGTACATGTGTCCAGTTGCACCGTAATCATAGCAAGTGAGGGGTCGACCCTCATATGATGTTAGTACTCGGTATCCTGCGATTGTTGTATGGGAGGGGATGTGTTTCCCGATAGTCATTTCAACTTGTCGGATGCCATTTTCTACAGCGTATCGATACGTTCGTGACTATGATTCCTCCTTTATTGATATAATTTTTTCGTATGGTGCAAGGGTTGACCTCAGAGTGACTTCGGCCACCTCAGGTGGTAGATTTTCAATCCGTATTTTTCGCGTGTCAATGCTTACTTTCGAGATTTCCCAGCTTGTGTGCTTGTTTTCAGGTAGGCCGCCCATGCCCTGTAATAATGCCTGCAGGCACTCAATGTCTATCAATTTTATATACACTACCTTCTTGTACCATCTATCTGTATCAAGTTTACCTCTTCTTCTGGTATCCGTAAGTGCTCGTGAATCCATTCGTGTATTTCAAAGGCAATTATCCTAGGACTTGCGGGGTCGAAGGTGCATACCATCGTGTTTTTTGACGTTCACTCGATTTTACACTATGTTTTGCCTTCTTACCTCTCCACACTACACTCGCACGTGTTATAAACACTGCACTCGCTCACTAAACCTGCCTTTCGCTTGCTGGGCAAGAAAGTCTCCTCGCTACACCAACCTTCCTGCTTCACTGCTCGCAGCACACTGTCAGGATTCGATCCCGGACTGTCCAGCCCGTAGTCAGTCGCTGTACTGACTGAGCTACCCGGCCCACACCATATAAATTGGGGGCCTTAAAACCAGGTGGTTTAAGGGACTTCACGGAAAGCATATTCCCAATTTCTTACGCGAAAATCAACAAGCGAAGCCGAAATTTAAAAAAAAAAAATCATCCAGCCGAACAAATCAATACAGAGCAGGGTGCGACTAGATGCATAATAAGATATACGTATTTTCTTTCTGCATCTTAAATATGAAATTTCCATACTTAAATAATTAGAGTAAAACTTCAACATAAAATCTACCCTACACGTAGCGCCATCTCATTTACCGCCCATACAAGCCTGTGAACAGAAATTCTCTCTTATACGTATTAACATCGGTGAACCCTCGGAGTAGCGTCACCCCTGCTATCTGCTATTCGCCAAAGTCTTTGGAGATACAAAGGTGCCCATAAGCATTAAAAATGTCGGTTGAAGCGTCACGTTACTAGAAATAAACATTTTAAGAAGTAAGAAGTAACAATGAACACGATTCAAGTGGTAGGCTACTGTACATTCCCCTAGGAGTTCAGTATCCAGCAAAACTGTAGAACTCTGCTTTCAGAACTGTAGTGTGTAACATTAAAATTAGCTTTTATAAATTTTTACCAGTGTTCTTTCATTTTCGATCGGCCATCTAAAATTTACGTTTTCGATTACTGAAAATGTTCCAAGAATTTCAGTAAATAGCTTTCTCTGGAAGCCAGCAAGAGGTCGTCGGACAGTAAAATGTCAGTTGCACATTGACACAGAGTCCAGGGAAACAAAAATATAAAAACTACGGTAGAAAAATCTATTGCTCTCCTTGTCGTAGCGTCCCAACTGAGGCCACACTTGAAATCTGAACTCATCTTTCCTTTATAAATTGCAGAAAATTCTTTTCCTTCTGCTTAATATAGACCAAGTTTGCATACAGAAGCGATAACGCGGCTCTTAAACATATCAGCATCAGGTAAGCGTAAAGTTATATAATAGGCAAGTTTTTAACTATCCAATCTTTATTTCACTAGTAAAGTACGAGGAAAATATCAGTACTAGGCGCCAGTCAGAAGAAAGTTCTGCGCTTAGGGAGACAAATTTACTGAAGCCTTTCAGCAGAATATGGTAAAACTCATCAGTCGACACTGTAGGGGTGATTTACTCAGCAAAAAACGGAGTGGGAAAATCTAGAAAGTTCTAAAACAAAAACCTGCAATGAGGTAAACATGAAGAATTGGAGGAAACAATAGCAAGGTTGATAGGGTAGTGAAATGCCAAAGATGGCACAGCAAGAGATGAAGTTACTAAGGAAATGGATTTAAAAAATCGGACAGGAGATGAGCGTTGCGGACTTCACACACAGCGGTGAATAGTTACACGGATTCAAACAGCATCACGGATTATCGCAGTATGTAAAACAAGGAAAACCGGCAGAGAAAGACGCAGAATTTAGTGAAACACTAACTACCAAGGAGGTTCATATATGTTTCTAAAACGATTCGTCAGGATTTTTAAAGGAATGGGGATGACAAGAATATAATGCAAAGTGATGCAGCTATGAACATTACTATTCCTGAAGTTAAAGTGAAGAAAGGCCAATCAAAATGGAGAAATGTTTCATACCGATGAAATGAACATGATCTACAAGTACTGTACATTATGAACTAAATGTTGGACTAATTAGTTCTCAGTCTGTAATTCAGATTTTTATATTTTAGAAGTTCAAATAGTCCCAGTACTTCTGTTTACTTCCAGACTCGATATACCAACAAATTACGATGAAACAACAATGTCGCTATATCGGATTTTGACTACTTAATTAAAACATCAAAGACTATAAATTTTCCTGTTGTTTTGTATAGGTGTGAAACTTGTGTTCTCGTGTTCATAGATTTGGAGGGAGTGGGGCGGGATATTTGGATGTAAGAGGGACAAAGTAGCGGGAAGCAAGAGAAAATTGTACCTCGAGGAGTTTCATAATTTTTACTCTTCACCAAAAATCATTATTAAAATCATCTCAAGGCAAATGAAATGGGCATATCATTTGGCAAACAAGTGAGAAATAAGAAATATACAGAGTCTGGATCTGAAAAATTTAAGGGAAGATACAAGTTAATTTCCTTTCCGTAGATGTAAAGATAATATTAAAGTGGATCTGAACGATACAGGTCTTCTGGGAGTGGACTGGATTCTTTCGCCTTAAGACAGGCACCAATGACGGGCCTTGTGTATCTAATAATGAACCTCTGAGCGACTGTCAGCTGTTTAATAAAGACAAAGTTCTACTGATTTCTTTCTTTTCTTGGCGTATCATATCAGTCGCTTGTGTAGCTCTGTTTCTAGCTCTTCGAATTAACAAACACTTATTCGTTACAACAGACTCAGGTAGAGAGACAAACCTGTGGTAGGTTTGACCGTCCCAGAAGTTTCTTCAATATAATAGCCATAAGCAAATAACACCTTGCACAAACTATCTAATAGCCACAGGGAGTGTTGGTTCCATTCCATGGTTGTTAGCAAGAAGCGAGCTGAGAAGATGATGTACACTGCACGGTGTATTAGGAAACGACTCGCCCCTCGGATACAGTAACTACTGCTTCCTCATGTAACAGCTGGCATACTGCATGCACTTGTGAGATCAGAAATACATGCCCAGCTCGTAAACTGATAAGTGTTATCATTTCCGAAAAGTAACAATTGTAAATTTCGTAAAAATCTTTTTTTTTTCAATCAAAGTAATCCAATGTCTGGTAACACAGTCAGAAGTTTCTCCACTTCTAATAATAAAACCTGCCACCGGAAAAGATTTTGAAGCTATTCCTTGCACTTTGCAACTGCAGGCACTATATCTCCAAAACTCATCTTCATATAAATATCCAAACTCCGCCGTATTCTCAAAAATTGTTTCCGCGCGTCTCATAATCCGATCTATAAATTCAGTCCATAACAATCTCCTTCACCAGCAATAGGTAAACTGATATTTATGAAATATTATTCTCCATGCATATCGACATACTATATTCTACGCCGAAGAAATACACAACACAGTCAACTAAATGAATTTTAAAAAAAACCAATGTCTAAACAAGACCTGCACTAAACCCAGCGACTCACCCCGTTTCTTACCAATACGTACTTTCACTGTGCCCATTTGTGAGAAATCCAACGTTGCCGTGAGTTCTGGAAGGTACATATCACGACGATCTGTAGATAATTAGTGAATAACGAAGCGGAAAGGATACGGGATAAAACGTTTGTGCCGTGAGATAATATACCATCATTTACTCAGTGGGAAGACACAAAAAGACATAAAAATAGTGACAGGACAGTCGGTCTCATTGCCGAGATTTGAACCCAGATATCCCGTAAATGAAATAGTAGTGTTACCAACTTTAGCGTGAAAATCGGCTGTGTGGACACACTCTCCATACACTATTGTTACACAGGCACGATCACGCATGAGTAATTACCTACAATAGACACTGTTACTACTATCCTGCTGAAATTCTGTAGGTGCTGTCACGTCCATCTGCCTCCACAAGCTGCTAAAGCTGTCAGTCACAAATAACACGCATATGACAGACGTAGGAATGACAAAGTAATGACGCTAAGGAGGGACCAATTGATCCTGACAATTAAAATACAGCGTAAATTTAACAAAAAAAAAAAAAGGAAAGTACAATTTGCACTGTCCTGGCCATGAAGGCAGAGAGGTGAGTAGAGGCACATCTCCATTCATTTTTAATCTCGGCACTACATGGAAGTGAGTGGTAATCTTCACACCCCGGCCACTTTACCTCCCGGGTAAAAACCCAAGTTGCTCATTCTATAGGAGGCTTGGTGGAGATGGGAAAAATTTATTGACCTTACTGAGATTCGAGCATCGGACCGTTCAGCCCGTAGACTAGTCGCTGTAGCGACTATGCAACTCCGACTCCCATGTAACAGAAAGCTACAAATATTTATTTAAATTATCTTAAGAGTAAATTGTGGTCTTCTGGATCATGACAACGTGTCGTTTCGGCAGTTCTTTCCAACATTTCGGCGGTATCCGCTGCCGCCAACTTCGCTTACATCCGAAAGAGGGAGGCGAAAACTTCCTCCGAAACGTTGGAACCCACTAATCAAACTACACAGCGTCATGACCCAGAAGACCACAATGTAAACACTCACCAACATGCTGACCTCAAAACTCGTATTAGAATAGGACTCTACTACATGGGTACAAAAAAAAAAGATCCTAAAGGATAATGGATGGTAGGTTATCCATCCGCCTTTCTAAAAAATTCCCAACCAGTAAGTAAACATTCAGGAAATTCGGACACGAGAAGCAGTAATACTAATACATGTTGCCGGATGCCTTCATTTTCACCTGGTAGAGACGGGAAAGTGAAGCGTTTCTTTATTCTTTTCCTTTAAACCCCTAAACTTAAAATGCATACACTTTTACGCCAAATACCATTATTAAACCTATTGAACTGCAACAGGGTACCAGTGAGAAAACAGTACTTGTAAGAATGCAACTCTTTCTACCTATAAAGACACGCCTTCATTTATTAGAAAATTTAATAAAGTACGATGTAATCCGCTTTAATGCGAATTGTAAGTCTAGTCCGTATTTCAGGTGTACACTACGTTACTTGACCCTTTGCATGACACATGGCTTAAATATTAATAATGCATTACTTAGTCAACTGCATATTACATGTTGTCATTTGTTTATTTGGAAAACGTGTTTCGACTTCTTTTCCATTGTCACAATTGTCCTAATTTTTCCTTTAATTTACGTATGTTAGGCTTTAGTTTTTTTTTCCTGTAGCGATGCGGCCCAACGCAGGCCATCGTCTCCTTATTCTTCAAGTTCCTAGATCAAACAACGATGCATCACAGTCGGTAAGACTACTCTGGTCAGGTGACCTGCTCATCACAGACACTTCTACCTGACAACACGTGACACTCACAACAAACATCCATCCATCCCCGGCGGGATTCCTTTCCACAAACCCAGCAGGCAAGCGAACGCAGGCCTAAATATTAGATATTACTTTTATTATTTAACGTCATCTAAAGCTGTCTATGGAATAGCATTATCGTGTTGTTTGTAATTAAATTATCGAGCACCTTCAACAGGGTACAAATATTAAAAATTTTACATAGCCGAAATACTGGACTAAACTTAAAACCGTTAGTAAATATATATTTACAAACCAGAAACTACTAATTACTAAATTAAAAATTAATCAAATTCCGTAGGAGTGTCTTATACACATTATCCACAGCGTTCTGTTTTCCTTTTAAACAAATCTTCCGCGTACACAATTTTACATAACAGTGCAATCTTACTGTTTTTCTTATGATTCTCCCAATTTTATGTATTCTTTTCTGCCCATTGGTATGACACCGCGACAAAGGTCATAATTTTATACGGGTGTGATGAACTTTTTTTGTTCCTTAAACATTTGATTACTAGACGGACAAACTGACATCTCTGTATTAATTCTTGTTCCACTATGTATTGTTGTTGTTGTTGTTGTTCATAACTAGGTCGGGGGCCGCAGTCGTATCCTTCGTTGCAAATGAAAGTTAAAACAGGAATGCATGAGGTCATGGCATTTAACTTAGGGTGAAAGCGTAATAAACAGTTAGAACACCGTGTACATGAAGGTCTACAAACAATTATAAAAACAAAACAGGTAACGTACACATAACATTACTCTATGGCGCATTCGCGTAATCATTTTTACTATGGGAAGTCAAAAATGGCTTCCCTGTGTATTTACTAACATACATGTGTCGCTATCAGTAGTGTAATAAATGCTGAAAGCGTTCCCATTTATTGATGCGCTACGTCACTGCCAGCAATATGAAAGAGCTCTAGTCGTCGTGTAAATTGCCCGATATTTCTGTACGATTTTAACAAAATTTGGATTTTTTCCACAGATTTACATAGAAGTTCCCAATATCAAATTTCACGGAAATCCTTCCAGTGGAAGTGTTAATAGTGCATTGGACAGACCGACAGACGGAAGGACAAGACGAAAATACTCGTAACATGCGCTTTTCGCAAATATCCGAACGCTCTTAAATCCAATAGATGTATGCACCGAAGTACTGTCATGCCTGTAATGACGTATAAACCATAGACGTAGACCCTAGGAGCAGAAAATATAAAAACTGAACACTGCTAATATTAATGTGTGCCGCATACTGTTATAACGTTTCAGCTAATTATAACTTTTAAACACGTTACGCCAAATTATTTTAACGTCAGTGTACCATTTAAACAGTATACATATCTTTATTTAATTTATCCCCTGTTAAACAGGCTCATTAAGTTACTGATAAACCACACGAGTGTAATCTAAATATTAACATTAATTATACAAATATGAATATAATATGTAGAATAATCATAAAATATTAACGATAAAAATAATATCAACACAAGTAATTGAGCGAAAAATATATTACAACGGTAACACTGAAAATCATGCGCGGTCAAAATGCCTTAGGCAGTTACAAAACGACGACAGCTTAAAAGGCAGTTGGCTAAGTCGGCTAAAATTGAATTCACTGAAATCTTAACCAACTCTCGCATACCTTCAAGTGCAGCTTCTTGTTGCCACTTCTGATTCTATTCGATCTTGTTTTAAACTGTTATCCTTTCTTGAAGCTCAAAATCGATATACATAAAGACAGAATATCAAGCTTTTGTAGCTATATTATAACTAGTCATATACGTTATTACTTCTTACAAAACGTGCTACATAGATAAACACATAATACATACATACATACATTATGTATATAAGAACAAATACACGTAAGAACCACAAAACATAGAAAAATTAATCTTTATCACCAATAATTAACAATGTCTCACAAAAATTTCCATGAAAAGCCAACGCGACCACAACTGCTGTAACAAATGACCACCACAGTTGCATCTACATTACAAGTTGAATAATATTTCAACGTTAAAAGTCAATGTAAGTTATAGGCACGTGAAGATAATGTGCGAACTATGGAGTGTACAAGAAGTTATCTAGTTTCCTGTCGCGATTTTCTGTCTGTCAGTGAAAGAGTGTTCATTCGTAATTAATGCTAATACAAATAACCAGATTCTACACAGCAAGTGAACTTTCCAAATACAGTTTAAAGAAATAAGAGCCATAAATACGTCGGTGTACTTCTTCAGAAGAACGTGATTAAAATTCATTTCAGAATTGCAATAAAGTGATTCAGGTTCCAGACCAAGCCGCATGTTAATAAAATGATGTTAAGGAAGTCTATAGAAGTACTATGGCCATTAAGAAGCATACAAGAGTCTATACTGTTGTATATCAACTTCTTAATGAGTCCAGTATTCGGATCCTCCTACCGGTTTTCGTATCATGATGACAGTTAAATGAATGCAGCACGTATTCTACAGCACTATTATGAATTATTATTACGAACTATTTCAGCATTAGGCCATATACAGTCCAAGACGCAAACGCAGGGAGATCATTCACTGACGTATCAAACTTAAAAACTTAAGCATAAAGAAACCTCGCATTCTGCATTGAAAGCATCCATTTATAAACGGAAAATTTCCTTCTTTGAAAGCCCAACACGATTTGCAAGAGTGTACCGTCCGTCACTTATTTCAAATTCAGATATAAATAATGCAGGATATAAAAGGACCGATCTTCGTAGGGCTCAGTGTGAGAAGTAGCTTATCGGAGGGCAATCAAAATGTGTGGCTTTTAGTTCAGTAATCCGCAGCAACATAGCTGATTCGCAAAATTCTGAGTAGTAACAAATTTTAGACTTCCTAGTTTGTTGTATTGAAAACCCTACATGACTTCTTGCAGTATCTGTAAATAATTCATTACAAGCTACAAAGGACAATTGATTAAAATTATTAACATGGCCCATTCGCAAAATTCTATGGCGGAAGGAAAACCAACAGTCTTGTCATTCAAGTTATGTTCTCTGTTCAGGTGCATTCAGAGTCCTTTTGGTGACGTCACTTTGTGCACTGAACAAATAATGCATAATACTGTGTCAATGAGAAACTGTTGGTTTTCCTTCCCATAATCTGGCACTGATTTCTTCACATAAATGAAAATCTTCAACAAGTTGCCGTTAAGAGAAGAACGGGCCAGCTGTTTACACAAAATGTATCCATATATTAAGTTCATTCAACATCGAATACGACAGGAAAATTCAAATATTTGGTTTAAACAACCTATATTAATTACATTTATTTTCACATTAACAGTATAAAGCATACTGGTTACTGTAATTGCCTACCGCCTGCTTCAACGTTTAAAAATTGGCATTGTGGTCACGCAGCGTGTTTGTGCGTATCGTACGGTATGAAGGATAAATACTTTTATGTTCTTTACATGTAACAGAGAGACTGTATTGTCTATGATGTATGAACTGAATACTTAAACATTATTTCGGCGACTCTGAGGCCTCGGTGGGTCAAATTTAAGGCCTTTCTACTCGCTGGACACTGACTAAAAATCTGAATTGTCTTATGTACAAAACATGTTCGTATGTAATTTCAAAGAATATTAAATAAAACTTCATTGCAAAAACACTTAGATCAGGATTCAAACATGCCATATTTCGAAGCTAATTGTAAACGACACAAGAATTGTCAATTTACCTAATGACGGGAACAATGTAAAAACGCTGTAATACTTTGTTAACAGTGTTATCTGCTAGGATATTTGGGAAAGATACATGAGAAGTAATGCACAAGACAGGGCTTTGGTCTGTCTTAAGGTACTGCATACAGTTTGCCTGGAGAAGGTCATAAAACTCATCAAAACTTCAGTCACGATAGCCAGCCCGTCACCAAAAACATAACGATTTTGGGTAATGACTAATTTACAACTAATTTATATACACGTAACATGACAGAAGAGATCTGGAAAACAATGGGATCTTTGGAGATAGTAAGTTAGTACAAGATTAAATTCCTATCAGCTCATTCCTAAAGATTCTAGATTCATGTTCCTTTAATCCGAAAAATATCTAGGTTAAAATTCTTTGCATAAATCTGTCCAGGATTTTAATTTTAAGTATGAGATCTTTCTAAATAAACACGCTCTATTTTGCATACAAAATTTCAGTATTCAAACATTTATTGTAATACACTGACACTATGAAATGTCCTACCTTTCGGATACCGAAGCAGTTTATTACATGGGCACTATAAGCAGTGCACGAACTCTGCGACACACGTGACATGTTACTTGGAAGTACTTTCAACTAATTTCATGCAGGTATTACGAAACGACAAGGGTACGATATGGTAAAGGTGAAAACGAGTAAATATAAAATCTTCAGCCATTTATCAGGGAGACGCCATGAAAACAGTACGGAACATAAGACGGAATTTGCTGTCCGCATTTAAATTCGCCACGGAAGGCGTGAAAATAAACTAGCGTTTATAATACTGTGCTTGAAGCTTGTGCCAACAAAGATGAAAAGACAAACATGAATATGCCAGTAATACGATCAGGAAGTTTAAAATTGGCAAATCGATAAAGTTTAAATTTTTTATAATTATCTTTTCCTTAGAGCCTCCTTAAATGGCGCAATGTCTGGCATTACCAATCTGCTGAAAAATGTGCTGCATCGATACAGGTATAGTCTGCACATGTCATTACAGAGCTTACTTCACGACTACATTACTCATACCTTACTCTACTGTTTTTGTTGTATACCTGGAACAACTTAACCTGGCTTAGGGTAAAATGAAAAAGCTACATATCCGGGAATCGTGCCGTCCGAAATTTCTCTGCTATAACAAGCAGCAGACACCAGTTTACAAATGTCGTCTCTTACTATCTTGGAAAATTAAATGAGTAGGTTGCAGATACATGAGAGACTTAAACAGATCGATATACGGAGCACTGTAAAACAGACAAATAAGCACGACGGAATTAAGCGTGTTTTTAGAAAGTCACTTAGTAGAAGACATCTCACCTCTCCAAATGGATAGCAATAGAATATCTAAAACTCAACCAAAGTATGTCAAGATAATGAAGAAATGTTGACATGCAAGTAAAATATAGCTTGATTAGGACAACTGTAACGGTAAATACGGACCTACTCCGAGAAATTATGGAGAGTAAGAAGTAGAAGAAGAAGAAGAAGAAGAAGAAGAAGAAGAAGATAAACCTGATGACAATAAAGATGAATATGATAATGAAAATTGAGTAGACGAATAATAAAAAGAAGGGAATGAAGAAGCTCTTATAGGTGGAGGTGGTGTTGGTGGTGGTGGTGGTGGCGGCGGCGGCGGTGGTGGTAACGACCCTCCAGGTTCGTTGCTAAAGCAGAAGGTAAAAGACGAGATTTAAGTTTCCTTAAAACAGATAACTTCTTGACAAGATGAAAGCAAATTGAATTCCAATTAAGAGGAGAAGTAAAGTGAACCTACGTAGACATCTCATTTGCATACTAACAAAATATTTCGAACATTATGAATGATAGTGAATACGAACCGCTTAAAGTTGATAAATGTGTCCGGGGAGAGAGGTTAGGGACAGGAAGATGATATATACGATCGCGGATTAAAAAGAACATGGTTGACTGGATACGGACGGAGCAAGATCTGTACGGGATTAAGAGCTCAAAATGACGCAAAATATGTTTGGGGGGTGGTAAATATAGACTCTTTTACCCCTTTTCAAACTAGAGGATCTGCAGTACTCACGGCGCAGGATACATTGGAACCTGCACTTAATGAAACATAACACATTAATAAACTATACAGCTAAAAATATTTTTATATTTTGCTTCTCTTTATGTTCTATGAAGTACTAAAATAGAAAGCATTGGTCATCTTGCAAAAACAGTCTTTTAATATCATTATATATAGATTATAATAATTATAACAGTAATTCTAAGTGATCCTTAAAACAATATGTTTCGACCTACGTGGGTCATCGTCAGGTTTTTCAGGGACGTAATAACGTTCGATTTATTGATGTGCAGTCCGTACACGGTGGTAGTGTGTCTGCTTGGCGTGTGTGTTGGAATGTGATGCCTGTTCAAACGGTCTGAGGTTTGGTAGCTTGCATTTTAGCTTTGTGTAAGTACCGTCTCTAAAATCGTGTTGTTGTTAATGGAGTGGTTGTCGTTTAAGTCTTGTCTGCTCAGGTTGTGTATAAGGAGTTTTTCTATGGTGTTCAAGTTTTTCCCTTTGTGTGTGATACGCAGTACGTCCAGTGTGTTTTCTATTGTGTGCTTCTCTCCAAACACTGAATGTGAAGTGATGCACAGTTTTTGCATCTACACTTCCAACCAAAATAACACAATTACTGTAAGCAATCAGTTTCCGTTCTGTGTGGCCTACCCTTGTTAGTCTATTTATTAACCACGTTGCTTCATACTGTACTGTGACAGCATCTGCATTACGAGAGGCCGATCCCCTGTTTAAGGAGTCCTACTATTTACCCAAATAGGATTTTAAAATTTCTACGGTAAAGAAGATCAAATTTCTACGCTCTACCCGAAATCAAGTATCAATAAAGGAGAAGGATCTCCAATACACAATGACTTATTATTTTAATTGTCACAGGTTTAAAAACCACACAATGTGCCGCAAGATATAGGCCTAATGTTCCCGCAAATTACAGAAGGCTTATAACCGACAATCATCTATCCTCTTCCCACTTAAATCCTTGAGGCACAAAATTCATCTAAGCAAAATTCTGTTGCTATGTCACAAGAAACAAGTTATTCCATTACATCGAAAATTCAGTTAATGATGTTAGGGAAATATTGATCGTTTATTGTTTTAATAATACGAAGCACTGCGTCCTGTGGAGAATATTAATATTATTTAAATATTCGTGTAATGCTCATGTACACATGGAGCAAACACTGTGCTGTGAAGGTTCACGCTGACCATACTGTCTCGAAGCAATCAAATGACAGAGAGAGGGAGAGATTTCTCATTTACGACACGACCGACGTAAAATAAAAAACCAAACTTTAAAGACTTCTGGGATGTTAAACTGTTCCTTTAGGGTCACAGTTCCTCATGCTTTGTAGGATCATAGTGCCTTTTATATTTCGGGTCAAGCTGCCTGAGAGATATCCTCCAGGACTGTTTATCATCCTGAAGATAAAGGCACTATGATCCTACGGAATGCCGGGAATTTTATACCCAGCAACATGGAGTAGCAACGCAGGAGACTTGAATCTTCAGTAACATCGCTGAGTGAACCCCAGATCTCTCAGGTAAAAAATTACCATACAATAGACTTGCGATTTATAATGTTGATGTTGTATAAACCGTGCATCATGTTTCAAGTTATTTTTTATTTAACAATAATTAATGTACACGTTTTATAAGGTAATCGCTTTTCAGCTGTAGCTCCGACGCGTTTCGGCGCTTATCTACGACATCTTTAGGAAGTTCTAGATTGTTTTTAACACATTAAATTGACAATGAGATTTGGGGTCAGACCTCAGCTGTTATTGCAAGGTGTGGACCCTGTGTAAGAATTGTAACCATACAATCAATACGTGTTTGTGTCAGTTTGATGTGTTACAAAAACAGCCAAGAACTCCCTTAAGGTGGCGTAGATAAGCGCCGAAACTCGTCAGAATTATAGTTAAAAGTGATTATATTAAAAAAGTGTGCATTAAATCTTGGTGAATAAAAAGTGACGTTGGATTTATAAATTTATTATTTTGAATGAAGCATTCCAAATAGGTACCTGAATATATGCAACTAATACACGTTGACTGAAATACCAATCATTGTACGGTGTATTTTTAACGCTTTTGTCCACTGATGACTAGAGTTCATAAGGGTGAAGTGGAGGACCAGTCGGGTAGAAGTAACAAAGTAATGATTCATGTAGGGTGACAATCTGCTCATGTATCGTGTGGGGTAAAAATAATGTATTTTATGCTCTAACCCTCCTAACAGTAACAACCATGGGGAGGGGACTGGAAGAGAAATATATTGGTTTGAAATGGGCTCTAAAATATGTATCTTAATTTCGTCTGTTTATCTGACGTTTTAATATTTACAAGCGCAATGTTTACCCATTTATCAGTTGTGCGAAAGCATATGCTTCCACTACTTTCAAGTTCAGGCTGTCAACTGATGTCACAGAAATACTCGGTATAGTTCGAAATTTGGTCTCTCTCCCTTGGGTTAAAAAACAGACTGAGAGTGCATGAAAACACAGAGTTGAGCAGAATAAAGCAAAGAAAGTAACAGGATGATAAAAAGTTGCAAAACTTTAAATCTTCGCCAAATAGTACACAGTTAACGAAATGAAGAATGGGAGGAATCGTGGATCGAAAGGCGAGCAACACACATCAACTTCCAATCGTAAACTAGTTTTATGTGGTTTCTTTTGCGACGCAGTCAGTATCTCTGACTACATGGCGTCGAATGATACAATTTCTGATAAACTGCAGAGGGTTTTGAAAAGGTTCGGTCCCTTTCAAATCGAGCTACTATCCTGGCAATTACCTGCAGAACTAAGAATAACCACAAAAAAACCAGTTTCCAGGCCCAGATTCGAAACGGGCATCTCCACAATAAAGTTTAAAACATTACGCCTACACCAGCCATACAGTTATTTACGCCAACCCTGCACACTTCACTCTCTTCACAAATTTCACTAACAAATATTCCTAAGTCCCACCACTACAAGACCAATTTTTGCTTCATACCTCGTATATGTGCCACTAGCTCTCTCAGTACTGCTGACTGGGAGTGTCGCGGTGATAAGGCAGAGACTACATACGACAGCACACCGATCTCACCCAGTTTAATAAATATCGCTCTAGCAGTGATTAGCACGCCATGAAGGCATATAAGGAAGGAAAGAAGTAGGCGTGTAACACCACTCGTTATAAATCGCGGCATTAGATACAAGTGAGTGGTGGACGTCACGCCTCCGCCATTTTATCCCCGGTAACCTCTGTACCCACGGAAAAGGAGTCTAGGTGGAGTTAACAGACGGTCTGGTCGCTTTGGAAAAGAGACAAATCTCATAATCCTTGTCGGGATTCGAACTCCGGATCGTTCAACCTGTAACCTAGTCACTATACCAGCATTATATAGATGCCCATAATTTAATCAGAAGATGGCCAGGTCGACCGACTGACAGGAGGGCTGACACACAGGCACACAGACTGTTAATGGGATGAAAAAAAGCAAGACTTATTTAACATTTCTTAGAGCAAACACAAATAAATGAAGTTAACAGAAGCTTTAAAATAATCACGTGGGAACTAATACCAGCAAAGAAATGCTTAAAATGCTGTGAGTGGTTACAATTGTTGTTAAAAATAAGTAGATATAAATAACTAAATTTTAAAGACGAAAGTGGACTTAAATTATATTTAAAGATTAAGTTCGTACCGCACAGCAAACACTCTCTCGCTTATAAAAATCAGTCAGTTAATGTTACATAGGCAGATAATCGTTGTTTGTTCTGAGCTAGATACACCACTTAAATACACCCCGTGGGCCAAATATAGAAGTTCTTTAGAGTTAAACCTGACGGAACATATTGTAAGGAAAGACACAAACTTTAGTCGGTCTGTAAGACCCACCATTCTGCGAAGAGCAGGATGTGTCTTGCAAACCGCTGGAGGCTATCATGAAGTTAACAGAGTTAGATAAGGACATGTGACTTCGTTCAGTAATACTATGAAAACTTACCGCGGTACTGAGCTGTAGTTCCACAAACGCTGAAAGTTGTTACTAGATGTGAGTGGTCTGCCTCACACTTCAATCACACTCTCTTTCATTATCACTGAATAGAGAACTCAAAGCGCTCTGAAGGTGTACGAGGTAAGAAAAAAATTCGTGCCTTTTCCGCCCATTGCTTAAAAACGGTCTAGTCGACGGCCAGTCGCTGAAGTGACTAAGCTATAATTACGCATCAACGTCTCACTGATCAGCGTACTTAACAGATAGAAAACAGTTACAAATAAGAAATAACAAGACAGGCTATGTACATATAACGTAATATTGAGGCGCGTTCGCGTATTCACTGTTGCCATTGAAAAGCAATCAATATTACGCACTGTAAGTGTGTGTCTAGATAACCTAACAAATCGCATCTTTCCTGCGACCCATTATATTGTCACCTGTGGCCTGTCTGGCTCTACCATAGTTTACCACATTATCTAAAAAAAAACGGCAGGATTCTCGAAAAAAATATTCAGTATATGATGTGTGTTTTGATTTTCTCCATAACTTTGGAACATTTGTCATTCTAAAAAGAATTAAGCGAGATGTTATTATAAATGTGCATAGGTCTTCACGTAAAATAACAATTTTTCTTTCAGATTTTAATCAAACTCGAATTTTCTCGACATATTTTCGAAAAATCATCAATATGAAATTCCATTAAAAGCCGTCCAGTGGGAGCCGAGTTGTTCCATGCGGACGGACATAACAAAGCTTATTGTCACTTTTCGCAATTTTGCGAACGCGCCTAAAAACCCGAAGTTCGCTTTATGTTGGAGTTCATCTCTTTGTAACAACCCTCATGAACATAAGGTCCACCAAACTCAGTCACTGTTACGGTAATTTATCGTAACTACAAGTTTAGATGTTTCTTATGCACAGAATGGTGGCAGCGTTGGCAGCACATAGGAGTGATCTTGGTGAAAACATTACCATTACACTTCATTTAGGAAACTTATTAAGACTTTCAGTTTAGCGTTTAGGCCTGCTGTGTATTGTCTACTATATTTCCTACGATTTTTCCTACAGACAGTGATAATTCCCCTCACGAGAGTTAGTCCATACGTAGTTCATTGTTGAGAACAGGCTGTTTTCTGTGTAGTAAGAACTGAATTTTTATACATATAACACATATAAATTTTCTTCTTTACATGTTTAATGTAGCAGGTGATAACGTTAAACCATTTTGGTCAGTATATTCACAAGAACACGGGAAAGGTAAATCAGAGAGGAGGTTTGCTTCTGAAGTTGAATTCCCGAGATAATAATGAGAAATTTCGTTAAAATATTAAAACCTACTGAAAAAGTAATAATTTGCATATGATGTGGCATTGATCAAACAGTTTTCTTGGAACGTCCAGTAGCCGTTATACGCATTGTGTTACTTCTGCCAGTCATTAGCGTTTCGACATATACATTCGCGTCATCGTCAGTGTCTACTTGGGCAAATCTAATTTGTATCTGTTTGGCACACAGGTTGTGCTAATATTACTTCAGCCTTTCTCCTAACACTGTATTGTTATTATTAGGTGGGCCTTTTTATGACGACTAGAATGCAAGTATTCTGGTACATTAAAACTGCCCTTTCAGTATAAATAACACTATGGCTCATCATTCATAACTGGACAACACAGATATATCCCGCCTTCTAAATTCTAGTCAATTACCATAAATGTGCAGAACCTGTAATTATTTATTCATTATCTAACCTGTGATTGTTCATCCATACATAACTTATAACCGTTATATCTAGTTTAAGTTTTATGAGATGTTAATGTTTTATATTTTATAGTTTGGATGGATTTGTTTTAATTAGTAATTTGGTTTGGGTGGAATGGCGAGTGTAACGGATTTGTATAGCAGCTTACAGGGATAGAGGGTTAGAGAGAGTGAGAGGGTGACAGAGAGAGGGAGAGAAGACCAGTAAGACAAGGGGAGATTATGCTAGTACGATAGGGGAACAGTGTTACATAAGTGAACCAATAGAAAGAAAGTACTCAAATTTTGACTGTTGATTCTATTAGGAAGTGGTGGGATTTAAACAGTTAGCCAATTGGGAACAGTAAGAATATTTAAGGGAGGATGGATTTGAAGTGTGCATAGATTTTCAAGGGCGCCTCCATATACGCAAACATCTGTAAATTTTAACAATCTGGTGAAATAATACGAAGAATACTTTATGGTGTACAGTTATTTATTCCCGATTTGCTACTTAGAACACTTAGCTGTACCGATGCTATATTCACGGTGCAACACATAATGGAAAAAAGGAACACAATTTACCACTATTTCTTTTATTTATAGACTACGAAAAGGCATATGATAACGTGAACAGAGATAAGCTGTGGGAAATGATGGACAATAAAATTCCAAATTAACTACTAAATACAATAAAATGTATTTGCAGGAACACGAAGATTAGAATTAAATTTGATGATGGTATATCTGAACCAATACACATAAACAAAGGAGTAAGACAGGGATGCGGCCTCTCACCGGTATTGTTTAACATATACTTTAATAAAATAATACAGGAATTCAAAACAGTGATAAAGAAGGGTATAAACTAAATAACAGGAAATTAGTGAATACGATACTTTATGCAGACGACCAGATTTTAATGGCTATATCAGAAGATGATTTACAAACAATGGCACACCACTTGAACCTTATAGCAAGAAAATATA
>Ga0131853_10008409_pt1 | contig 18811 bp, 11 predicted proteins | sample TergutLab28metaG_FD_92764 | JGI IMG/M metagenome (GOLD analysis project Ga0131853, IMG submission 92764) | Labiotermes labralis P1 segment gut microbial communities from Petit-Saut dam, French Guiana - Lab288 P1 (version 2) (version 2) | ecosystem: Host-associated > Arthropoda: Insects >...
TACTTTCGGATGTAAACCTGATGATGGCCACATTAGGCCGAAACATGTAGTTTACTTCATCCTTTATTAAACATCTTTTTAGATATTGTTGTGTTATTGACTGATACCCACACCTATTGTTTAGGCACTACATTTGTTATTCTTACGGGGCGGAACAACAGCAGCCGACTTAGCGTAGTCCGTATAGTGACCAGGCTACGTGTCGGAGGGCCCGACATTCGAATCTCGATAGTGGCAAGAGAGTTTTTTTTTTCAGGAACGTCCAGACAGACATTGAGGCCCGTGCACCCTCCTACTCGATGGGTACAGGGGTTCTTTCCCGACGGTAAAGCGGTCGGGGAGTAAAGTTGACCACTCACCTTCATCTAATGCCGAGGTTAATAACGGGTGCAGCCATACCTCTAGTCTCCCTAAATGCCGTCAAGGTATGGAGAGGGACTTTATTCTCACCTTACAGTGGGAAAACTATTCTGGATTCCCAGGCAGCACCCGCTTATCCTTCTGGTAAAGGCAGGCCGGAAACGAGGTAAAACGTTGGGGTTGGGAAGTGAAGTAGGCAGCGAGAGGGTGAAGACTAAGGTCAACATAAATAGTATTTAAAAGTTCTTACCTCATAAAAAAACATAATGCGTCTTCATAACAAATGCAAATCGCCAATGCTGTATAATGCCCGTTTACTCTTGGAATCATAGCAAATACATACATACATACATACATACAGACATAGATACATACATACACACATATACACATACATGAGCCTTTCACTGTTACAGGGAGCAGTGTGAGCTTGTGTTTATATATTAACACCTGTGCTTCAAAGACGTAGCAATATTAAAGTGTTGACATGCGCCACACAGTCTTCCTCCTCTGCCCAAACACTGCACTGTGTATGAAATTCTTTTCCTACCTCACCTGCCGATGTTCTGTACATGTCGAATCAACTGTGTAAATTAACAGGCAAAATGTATCAACAGACAAACGCCACTTCCAAGGTCTGACTGATAGGTTAACTGACGGGGCTACGTGAGCTACCGTAGTCGCAGGCTATGAAGAGTGATGAATGGAAACACTAGAAGATGGATGGCGAGAAACAACGTCCGGTCTCGATAAACACGGCACAACGTCGATTTTTCTTCCAGGAACGACCACATCTATCCAGTACGTTCGCTGTAGCGACAGTGTTTCCGGTTCTCATTCAGAGTTGCCCATGTGAGATGTGAGGTAATCCCTTCAGTGACTACGAACAGTACTGTGACAACCTGGTGCCTCCATCCTCAGAAAGGAGCGGCAAGCGAGCGTTAAAATAGAGACAGGGAGTTCCACGGAATCGTCACGACGTCACATTCCAGAACACAGTATCAGTATCCTTCATCTACCCTGTTCGTAAAGGTGCATAGCCAACCAGCTTGAGTCTACCTTGAGAATGAAAAGTACGGTCTCCTGGGAAGCAACAACGTGTAGTTTGCTATAAAGTGACGCCGTTTCGACGTAGTCTGTTCCCTCATTTTTCAGGGTAATAAAACGAACACTGAAAATCCCAAATGACGAAAATCTCTCGAGTATCTTCGGGTTGGCCGTGGCTTTTCCCAGTCCCTCCAGGTAAATGCTGGAACACGCCAGCTACGTCCGGAATCCTTTCAATTTCCACCTCACATCCCCCGATACCAAACAGCCGCTGCAGGTGGTGTAGGGCAGATACATAACCTAAGATATACGACGGAAAAAAAAGCAGGGTTTGTACGATAGATATATAAAGGCAAGGAATGCAGGTGAACTCAATTTCAGTAAATCCGAAAGAACAGGATCGTGACCTTCAGTAAGGGACTCCTGAGGGCTACGTTCAAATCCCCTCTATTACTGGAATTTCCTTAAAAACATCGATCCCACGGGGATATGGCTGTAACAAATAGTCAGTAGGACTGCGGGCTAGGTTCTAAGGCTGTGGAAGGAAGCCAAGAGATAACGTGAACCTTCAAGACTTCCACAATCAGAGTTCGAGGGGAACGAAAAATACACTCTTAGCAGGTCCTTGCCAAAGCTGCATTTATGGGAAAACAAACGACCTTCTTTTATGTAGCAAACATCTCAAGTTCAGTCTAATTACACAACGAATACAAAGCACCTGAAAACCCGCACTAACTACAGTAACGACAGAACACTACGGTAGATAATACTCGTACATCAATTTTAAACGGTCTTATATGGGAACAACTAGGGAACCACTGATACTAGAGTTGGCATTGTTATGAATATCGTCATGCTTTCCTGATACATTACAGTAAGGGACAGTTGAGGACATTTCTGCTCCTAATGAAAAAATAAATCTGAGGGCTCTATGTATCCGTTGTCCCGAACTGCCACTGCAGATACAGCAATCCTTAAAACTTATATACAAAGATAAGTTTAATATAAAATCAATACAACAACCTTTCCGACCCATCCCCAACATGGGAGTCCATACAGTAAAATGGATTTTGAGAGCCTTAATCCGGACCCAGATGCAGCCAAAGGAGCTCAATATACATAACTGTTTACAACGGCGAAAAGACACAACGTATGGAGTACGATAGTAATCATACGCCCTTTTCAAGGCATTCGTCCGGGGACGGGCTTGGAAAGTGATAGGGGATATATTTCTAAAACCATGTTACCTGAGTAGGGAAAATCATAATCGGAAAATTAGGACTAGGAAACACGGAACATATGTTGGTAAATATTCCTTCCTAAATAGGACCTTCAAAAGCTGGAACCAATTATATGCAGGCTTACTAGCGTCTTTCCCCTGTAAACTAAACACTTTTAGAAAGAGGATTAAGAATGTAGTTACAAGCAAGGGAATTCAAGTGGGGGTTAAGTGTAAATAAGTGAACTGATGTGAAGTGTAGTGATGTGGAGTGAACTGACGTGATATGTGTGAAGTGATTTTATTTTGGACTGAAGTGAAGTGAGTTACGTTGAAGTTCTTGGGGACAAAAGTACCGTGCACATTAGGGTGACCTTATACTTTGGGTACTTGATTGTATTGTGACTATTTTATTTGGTGTGTATCTTGTACTGTGGCTGTTTTAACTTGTTTTGTAATACGTGGGTGTGTGTGTGTGTGTGTGTGTGGGTTTTGTAATGTGTGGGTGTGTGTATGTATGGGTTTTGTAATGTGTGGGTGTTCTGATAATATGTGTACTTGTATTTACTGTGTTTTCGTATTGTTTCGTTTATGTATATTAATTCTTATTCGTTACTAGTGTAAGGACTACTGTAAAAGAGTGAAAACTTAATTGCAGTAAATATTATTATTATTAATAATAATAATAATAATAATAATGTGCCTCAGATACGGACCGGTGGACGGCGCTTCCAAACGTGGCGGTAAACCTTCAGATTTCACAAATGTCGTAGCAAGCTGAGAGAATATTGGCTTCTCCGAAATAACTCTGCTCCAGAGTAAGCCAGTGAGGAAATTTCGAAGCGGCATGAAATTGTAAGAATAGTTATTTAAGCGAAAATGACTCCAGGCCTTAAAAGACGAAAAGGTTATTGCTGAATTTACACGAAAACATCATGAAATTGTTATTCTACGTTGCAGAATTTACAGATGCACAATAAATATTACTCTAAACCAAATTCACCGTGTTTGAAGTACACGGCAGTCTCGAATCAAAAGACGTAAATGTTTAAACTGCATCCAAACTTAAAATTTGAAGCAAAAGTAAGATTTCCTTGTAATTTAATTTACAGGACCTGAAATATCTGATTTAATAAACATCAACACGTGTTTCATATTTGATTTGTTTAACGCATCCCAACATCCCCGACTGCCTTCGCATCAATATGTTCAAAGCGTATGTTTGTAAGCAATTTATAAACAAGGAACATAATGTATGTCAGACGCAATATTGAAGCATGAAATAATGTGAAATGCCAACTTGATGCAACGAGGTAATTTTATTGATTTATTCTTAGCTCGACATGTTTCGGACGCATACGCCCATCATCAGGAGCATTAGATGTTGAGTTGCAGCATATGGTTTTCTGCACCGGGTTTGTGGATGGGTATGGTGCGGACGGCGCCATCCGCACCGTACCCACGACCTATGCAGCGGCTCTCAAGACAACCACCCATCCACAAACTCGGTGCAGAAAACCATATGCTGCAACTCAACATCTAATGCTCCTGATGATGGGCGTATGCGCCCGAAACATATAGAGCTAAGAATACATCAATAAAATTACCTCGTTGCATTAAGGTGGCATTTCACATTATTTCATGAGGAAGATGCACGGTCAAACAGCCCCCAAGTAATATTGAGGCGTCTGTGTCTCTGAAGTGATCTCTCCCCTCTAATCTCCCTCAAACCCACTGTTCTTCCTTTGATCACCCTAATTATATACGATAAAGAACACAATTTACGAAGCATCTCATTATGGAATTCATCTTCAGGTTCTTTCTTGATTCTAAGGCCCATATATTGTCCTGAAAATTTCATGCCCAAGATTTCTCATCCATGTTCTTATTTTTAGTGCTGCATAACTTCTTCCATCCTCGTGAACGAACTGAAGCGAGAATCCCATGTAATTCTTTAAAATACACCTCACTAAACCCCACGGATTCAAGGAAAGAAGTGCAAGAGTAATTTATCCAAGAACTAGCCTACAGGACTACACCTAAAGAATTTCACAGCTGTCTTCCTCCCTGGAGCAGTCTGCCTCTTTAAGGAACAACTTCTTCTCAGCTTGTCAAGAAATTCTCCACATTTTCTGTTCCCCAAGTATGAATTACCGTTCGTATAATAGAAGCCAATAAGATGCACTATTTCTCAACTTCATTTTGATATATAACTCTACATGTTTCGGACAGACTTACTGTCCATCATCAGGTGTCTTGATATTGTATTTAGAACAATTGGTATTTGTCATACTGAAATTTTAAAATGAGTAAAATTACTTGTGTGTGTGTGTGTTTGTGTGTGTATGTGTGTGTGTGTGTGTGTGTGTGTGCGTGCGTGTAGCATTGTCGTTAAATTGTAAAACATATGCTGTGAGTAAAATCCTATGTGATATAAAAAGTTATAAGATGTTAACATTATTTTAGAAAATGTAATAGATTCTTCCGATATAGTAAAAATGTTGTACATACCTATTTATATTGACTGCTTGCGAGGTTGAGATGGAACTGGTTTAGTATTGATCGGTAGATGTACAGTTGTATATCAAAATAAAGTTGAGAAATGGTGCATCTTGTTGGCTTCTATTACACGAATATATCACGATAACGGTCCTCAGAATGTCAAATGAATTACCATGTCATCAACCGTGTACCACAGAACCCTGTCATGAGCCAGATTCATAAAGCCCTCCTATTTCCCAGCAGAACTCCGCATGCTTTTCTCTTACACCCCACGCCTGCTACACGCCCTGCCCCCCCCCCCTACCCAAATCACACTCCTTGATTTGAACATCCTAATATTATACGACAAGAAGGACAAAGCATGAAGGTCACTAAACAATTTTCTCCGCTCTCCTGTTGCTTCCTCCTTCTGATATCCAAGTAAGGAGGAAGAAACAGAAGGCTCGAGATAACATAACTTTCACCGCTTGTACGAAAGGTCAATATTGTATTAAGGTAGCCTAAAACACGCTCCACAGAGTGCTCAGTTCCTTTGGATTTGATAACACAATGGAACATACGAAAGAACGAAGACAGTCCTGCGCACTCTACCTGTGGGTTAGTTTCGTCGCTCTCGGACGCGTGGTATGTCGCCGCTCCCAAGCAGTGCGCAATTCGACGTCAACCCAACCGCGAGTATAATCCATGTTTCTGCTAGTGCTCTCTGTATATTAAATAAACCAGTGGTGAATTCGGACACAAAACAACAGAAAACGTTATGTGCGGTAAGTAACTATCATTACGCGAGGCACCCAGTTATAACAGTGTTTATGCTTATTATGTGACGTATCACAGATGGAACACAACAATGTCGGATAACTGAAGAATAAAATCCAACTAGATGCCACATATTACTTTATTATGCTTATGTTAGGCACAACATGTTTCGGGCACCATTATGCCCATCATCAGGAGTTCACGACGATAGCGTTGATTACCACATAGGCCGTCTGGTTCTCGAGTTGCTGCTGGTTGAAAAGTTAAGTGCAGGCAGGAAGGATGAGTGTCCGGACCGAAGGCTGTAACACGACAGACGACCTATGTGGTAACAACGCTAACGTCGTGAGTTCCTGATGATGGGCATAATGGTGCTCGAAACATGCTGGGCCTAACATAAGCATAATAAAGTAATAAGTGGCATCTAGTTGGATTTTATTCTTCAGTTATCAAGACGATGCACGGTCCAATACACATCAAATGCCGGATAACAGGATCGCATGATTCCCATTCAATGCTTAAGTCCATTCACGTAATCTGCACCGCCAGATAACGTGTCATTTTACACTGACAGGCCCGTTACAGGAAAAGTGACAATGCTTTATGATGTCCGTACCTTTCAGCAGCATATTATATGAAGATAAGCCGTGCACCAAAAACTGATAAAAGAATCACTAAAACAGCATTAAATGAATTTCGATTACGTACACCGCTTGTCTAGATATAATTTTTTAACGGTACGGATACGAGTGTGGGCCGGGTAGCTCAGTCGGTATAGCGACTGAGCTACGGACTGGACGGTCCGGGATCGAATCTCGGTGGGGACGAGATTTTCCGCCCGTCCAAACCGGTCCTGGGGCCCATCCAGCCTCCTGTAAAATAGGTACCGGGTCTTTCACGGGGGTAAAGTGCGGCCAGGGCGTGCTGCTGACCACTCACCCCCTTCAAGTACCGCGGTCATGGAAGAGTAAAGCTATACCTCTACTCACCCTCTGGGGCACACGGGGCCTGTAACGGGAAAACTTTACCTTTTTTTTTTACGGATAAGAGTAGGCGGTCTAAATCTGCTTTCAATACCATACTTGAACAGTGGGTTAGCACAGGCTATTAGAATGTTTCGCAATCACTTCCTTGGATGCAAATACAAGATAAGTAAAACCATACCAATAAATCCTATTGATATCTATTGATTGGAGCGTCAGATTAGGCATTTGGAAAGGAATGTAATATAACTTAAATCCATCGGATAAAAGAGCCATAAAGTACATTAGAGCAACATCACATGCCGTTCACTGCAACGTAATCCTAATAGGACGAGACTAAACGCGAACAAACATACAAGACGGTAGTACAGTATTAACATGACGCGTATTTATTAATGTCTAACGTCACATAGATCAGAAGTCAAACCTTGTTTTTGGAATCACATATCACTCTCGTGCATTTTGCCAAATATCATAATCCTACTAATATTCTTAAAACAACAGAACGTTAATCATATTGCTCCTAAAGTTGCAGCTGCCACGAACTCCTCTTCACTCCTCTACGGTACTAAACCAAAACCAAAAGGTGCAGCTTGTCTAGACTATACTTCTGATTATCTTTATACGAAAATACAGAAACGTGGACCATTTTGAATGGTATACACATAAATAAGGATTCCACGAATTCTGAAAAATTTGCAATTATTTGGCAACTATTATTGTATTAATTTGTGTTTATAACTTTCATGCCTTCACGTTATGCCTATCGGTACTATGGACGTACCGCAGAAACTTGGCTCAATCAACAACGCTTCTCATTCCTATGCGAAAATTCATCGGTTCCGCTTACGGCCGGGACCCTTACTGCACTGTCTGTACTGACTGCACTGACTGTACTGGCTGAACTGACTGTACTGACTGCACTGATTTACTGTCTGCACTGACTGAACAGACTGTACTGACTGCACTGACTGTACTGGCTGTACTGACTGCACTGAATGTACTGACTGTACTGACTGCACTGATTGTACTGGCTGTACTGACTGTACTGACTGCACTGGCAGTACTGACTGTAATAACTGTACGGGTTGCACTGACTGTACGGACTGTACTGTCTGCACTGACTGTATTGACTGCACTGACTGTACTGGCTGTACTGACTTACTGTCTGCATGCACTGTCTGCACTGACTGTACTGTCTGCACTGACTGTACTGGCTGTACTGACTGTACTGACTCTACTTACAATACTGACTGTACTGGCTGTACTGACTGCACTGAATGTACTGGCTGTACTGACTGTACTGGATGTCCTGACTGTACTGGCTGTACTGACTGTACTGACTGCACTGACTGTACTGGCTGTATTGACTGTACTTGCTGTACTGACTGTACAGGCTGTACTAACTGCACTGACTGTACCGACTCTACTGACTCTACTAGCTCTACTGACTACTGACTGTACTGACTGCACTGACTGTACTGTCTGCACTGACTGTACTGATTCTACTGACTCTACTTACTGTACTGACTGCACTGATTCTACTGACTGCACTGACTGTACTGATTCTACTGACTGTACTGACTGCACTGACTGTACTGGCTGCACTGACTGTACTGACCAAGACTTTGCGTGGTTCTCCTTATCTTATAAAACAAAATTCCGGGATAATACTTTCAATCAGGAAGACACAAATCCCGGACACTAGGTCGCTCGGACCACCAAATGTTGTACGGTACTACTTTATATTTGTGGGCCCTAAGTTTGGAAGTTTCTTCATATTGGCCTTCCTGTGCGAAAAAATTTTGAAATGACGCCTAGATTTTTGAAAAATATGAGCATTCCTCCCATAAACTAGGACAAGTCCCTTCCACTGCGTAGACTGAGCTAATAACAGCGTCGTTAAGGAAACCATAAACTGAAACAAAGTCGTAAGGAATTCGTTGTAGCACATTCACGAACGTGTTCTAAAATTGTTCGTAAAAATTAACTGGTAACTCAGTATGTACTTAACCGTTTACAGCCCAGCGATAACTATGCATACCACCCGCTGCGACGTTTAAAACTCTGCATCTTACCCCCACAGTGTACTTACAAATTTCGCATAACCTCAAAAATAAAAGCCGTTATATCCGTATACAACATTACACGATTTGTCTTTGTAATGGACAGGGAATTTACTCCTTTTGAGGTAAAAAGAAAGAACATTTGAATACAATTTAGATGAAAGTCAGTCTTAAGTGAGTTAAAATATTCTACCGTGTAACAAGGATCACATCACACTTAAACTCCATAGCAAGAGGAAGGCAAAACCTCCAGACACGAAAACGGTATGTGAACTGAAGGCTGGTAAATTACTCGTAAGATATATTGAACTTAGGAAGTTAACTTGGATGACGACAAGTGACGAACTTTGTTAAAAGCTAACTTCAAACTTCACAAACTAAGGGTGCAGTAACTCCTTCACTTAGTAAGTCAGAACACATTGTTTAATGTCAACATTAGCCGGAAATATCAACTGTCGTATAACAACATCAGCAAATCAATATTACTTGTCTTGTTAGCTTACACACTTATAGCAACATAAAACAACTGCAGTTAGTTATCCCAAGCTTCTGGTTGTGATAACAGAAACAGTGCGAGATTTCAGGTTCTGTCGATGACGAGACAAGTTTTAAGGGGGGGGGGGACGTGTCGGTTGGCAAATAATCACCGTTTCGGAGGAGCGCAGTTTTTCCATCTTCAGGGTCAAGCGGTGCCAGTCATGGAGAGATTGACCCTAAATGTAGGTAGATGGATTACAATCATAAGAAACATCGCTGACCACTTACCAGTCGATAGGTGTAAAATCCCAAACTTTGTCTGTAATGAAAAAGCTAATGCTAGTAGGCAGCATTTCTCTAACATAAATTTTTAGAACTTTACGTTGTTCGTTCCGTGCACTGGCGATAATCACAACACTCAACCAACAAAATGCATAATGTTCTTCCTTAGACATTTATATTGTATTATACAAATAGCCAATTAAGTTTTATGCAACATTATCTGATACTTGCTGGTGATCCCATGTGAACTGAAACACGTTTGAATATTCAATGTTATAATTTAACATAACATTTTGCATTTTATTGGTTCAGTGGCGTGAATAAATTTTCAGATTTTCAAGGCATGAATTATTCAGTTTGCAATTTTCATGTGAGACATCCCCGATGTGTTCAATAATCAATAGAACATATATAATTGCACAGTCTAACACAACTTTTTATTGAGTAATCACAATCAAAAGATAATTAAATCATTTTTAACGGCAACATGTTTCGGCTCCTCTTACAGACCTTTCTGAGGGCTCAGCCTGAAGATGGCTCCATAAGAGAAGCTCAAACATGTTGCTGTTAAAAATTATTTAATTATCTTTTAATTGTAATTACTTAATAAAAAGTTGTGTTAGACCGTGCAATTATATATATTCTATTGATTATTCAGATTGCAGTTTTACGGGTTTGAGCTGCCGTGTAGTTATGTAAGTTCCCACCAACGTTTCAGAATGAAAAGACGCTTCGATCTAAAAGGTTGAAACGTTTCGTTCAAATAGACGACCAAGTTTAAAAAAAGGCCACATCCGCCTCCCCTAACACGCTTAGCACTGATCGTGTGAGTGATTCCATCCCTTTCGGCTCCACATACAAGTCGCAAAACAATAAAGAGAGATCTGTACAGTATCTGGTTCCGTATATTTCTGAGTGGCACTTCGCTTCCCAGAAGCTTCAACTACTATCGACAGCCTGGAAACACGAATTAAATGTCATTCAGTGTTCACTGACAGCAGTACGGAAGACCGAGGGCTTATTCTCGGAAGAGATTACAATTTTTTCATCGCCGATACCTCCAGACCGGTTCAATGGGCCATCAGCATCATGCCCAGTGGTAATGGAAATCCTGTTTCGAAGTTCAAAAGAGTTGTAACATGAAGCTGATAACTCGCCTCCCGGACTATCGAGCACAAGAATGCGCGAAACTGTGTCTCAATTCCCCAACATGTCTTAGTAGATTTAAGGCTAATTATAACGTATATAACTGAGTTTTTCTGCATGTTTTATATGCAGTAGATGCACGTACGCCGGTCACAGTGGCCGCGCGGTCTAAGGCAAAGGTCTGTGGCGGCTCGAATGCTGAGACTGTGGGTTCGAATCCCACTAGGGGCATGGACGTTTGTCTGTTGTGAGTGTTGTGTGTTGTCAGGTAGAGGTCTCTACGACGAGGAGTGTTACTGACTTTGGTGCGTCGTTGTGTGTGATCTAGAGACCTCGTGATTTAGGAGGTACCGGCCCACTGGGGGCTAATGCGCAAAAAAAAACAACAACAACAACAACAATAATAATAATAATAATAATAATAAGAGGAAGAGAAATGCACGTACAGCAACATAATGGGATTTCATTAACTAATATGCAAAATCTGTCTACCGATGTGCAAAACACCGTAAAGTTACGATTTCAATAACAGCAACACAGGTGTGAAACTTATTCTGTCACTCTGGTGAACGAATGTGAGTTAAGAGTGTCCGAGAACAAAATGCTGATCAGGAAAAAAAAGTAACAAGAGCAGAGTCAAAATTACATAATTAGGGCCTTAATAATTTGTACTCTTCACCAAATGTTGTTGGCAGGCATGAGAAATGCATACATAATTTTAGTCCAACAACATGCAGGGAAATGAAGTATCCGGAGACAAATGTGCAGAAAGGAGAATTATATTAAAAAGGGCCTTAAGGGACGAATGTGGATTAAAATCAGTTTGGTGAGAACAGGGTTCAGGACCGAGTTATTGTGACCACGGTTATTCTACCAGTTCTACAAATAACGCGAAATTTCTTTATCAGCTGAGAAGCTATCAGATTCGCAAGAACGGTCTTGTTCCATTATGTTCGTCGGTCATTTACAGAAATCTCACTAAACTATGGTATATTATAGTAAGCCGATAAATAAATAACCGCTCGATAGCCACATGTACCTCACAGACACGTCGTATCACTTCTGCTGTACAGTGCGTTTGTAGAGAGGCAAGACTGAAAATCTGACTGGGCATACATTGTAGTCTATCAAGTGTCCAAGAGGACTGTATTTTGAATTAAATTTCGTACTGTTCTGGTGTGCTACCTACAGTTCGTAACGCAAAACAGTAAACATCTTGATCAAGGATTATGACACTTGTCATCTTAACAATGACGTGAATTGGGTAAGCTGGAAAATTTATTAAACAAGCAAAAACTACGTACGTATTCCAAGGCAGAATCTTCTGTATGATACTGGTGAATACGTCCGGACTTATGAGTGCTACAAGAATAGTTCATTGTACAACACGGCACGATGAACAAAATAAACATAACGCTATAATTTCCCTAAGAACCAATATGTATGTGTATATATATATATATATATATATATACACACATACACAGATGTACTCACAAGATAAGTTATATATATATTGTTCATACCATATATTCAATAATTAAATATTATACGGCTGATCAAATCAAGAAGAATGAGATGGGCGGGGCATGCAGCACATATGGAGGACTGGAGACACGCATACTGGGTTTTTGTGTGAGTAACCTTAGGGAAAGAGACCACTTGAAAGACGTAGGTGTAAATGGAAAGACAATATCAAAACGGATCGTCAATAAATCGGATGGGGACATGGGTCGGGCTCAGGTAGGGAGAGGTCGCTCTTGTGAATGTGGTAACGAGCCTTCGACTTCCATAAAATCACGTAAATTCCTTGACTAACTGAAGGCCTGTTAGCTTCTCCAGTAGCAATCTGTTCTATAAACATAGTTACACATTCAATAACATCCTTTCGGGCTGACAGTCACTTTGGATGGTCCAGCTAAAGCAACGTATCACAGACGGACACCGTCTCCATCAATAAGTTTGCGAAAAGACTCAGTAGTCAAGAGTCAGAGTCACGTTACGGCTGTCCTGTTCGGTGTGTCCAGCCTTTTTGTAGGCTCTTGAAAATAATCCAGCGTCAGTGAACTTCGTGTCTTTTCGTCATCAGTCCTCCCACCCCCCCGGCGAGTGGATGGCTCTGTCATTAACTACAGTCTTTGTATTACACAGATTAGACACATATACCTATAGCATACTAACCATAAGAATTAAACAGTAAATAACCATATACACTTCTGAATATACATGCACTACATACATGGCCTCTGTCAGTACAGGCTTCATATCGGGGTGCTGATAAGTCCTTAGCCCGACCAGAAAGGAAACAAGTTGCGCCTGTTAAAAGTGTGATGGGCAGAAGAATGGATTGGTATGGCTAGGGTAAGGACAGGTGGTGAACTCTTGTGAATGTGGTAATGAACCTCCAAGTTCCATAAAAAGTGGGGGATGTAGCTTGTTTCCTTCCTGGTCGGGCTAAGGACTTATCAGTACCCCTGATACCTATAACAAACAATGCCTTGCCTTATTTAACTTTCGTTACAACGGCACATCAGTCACTTAACGGTAAGGTTGCCCATCGCCAAGTTTAAACCTCGTATCTCTTCTGCGTCTAGCTTCGCCTTGTCCAGTGTTTCGAACAATTACTCAACGTCCTGACTTCCCAGATTATATACGCGCACAACTACGAAGCTCGTAGCTGGAAGCGAACCAGTGAGGTTACTAGATGGAGTCCGATGGACTAATGCCTCCAAGCACAAGGGCGCGCACGCATATACGTGCATATATCTTATAGACGTTATAAGGCTGCAGTAATTTTAAACCGCCTGCAATGTTTCCTTCACGCTACGCGCCTAACAGCAAAGCCAAGAATGTTGCCGCAGTACCGTGGCAATGAAACGGGAATGTTCCGTTTGCCTGCAGGTTCCCTCGCAGAGACTACACAATGCGAAGACTAGGAGTCCACGTCCCACCTAAAACTTACCCTCGCGCACAATCAATCAATCAATCAATCAACCAATCAATCATCCTTCATAGCCCTATTTAGTAGATATGCGATTCTCCTTTATACAGTTAGGATAAAAAATTGAAAATTTCATACACAGAACAAGCTAAGGGACAAGACCCAAGTAAATAATACTCGTAAACGGTCCATTTCTTGGCACTACAAGATATACGTTACACAAGCGATAAAGTACCTGCTTCACATCCAGAATTCCCTTAAACGAAGGTGCACTAAGTGACAAAACTGCTACTTTCTTATCATGCATATTGAATAAATCTTACTCAATTTCGTAACTATGTGCCTATTGTGCTGATCTTCTACACATAACGTTAATACACCTCATAATGAAGAACATGATTCCTTAACATCTTAATGGATACACGAAACTTACTGCATTGTAAGGAACATGCAATTACCAAATAACAGTCTGTCATTAAATTTAGGTTCTAAAAATCAATGTAAGCGTACATTAGTTATCCACCGCTTGGCGCCGCGTGGTCACAAAGCTCATGAAACAGCAACCCCACAGCGCTGCCTAGCAACAAGACGGCATTACGTGTGTATAACACAATGTGACCTCCGAGGAATCGAAAAGCAGACTGGAGCCGAAAACATTTAAACGGTTCGTCAGACACGTACCGAACACGTTTAAATGTCGTTATATACAAGTGGGTGTATCTGAGATTTGCGCTCTTCCGGGTTATTACACAGCGAGTAGTGGTAATCGTTGCGTAATTACCCAAAAGAGTGCAATTCTCAGATAAATCGCAGCGGAAGCCTGAAATCACGCAAGTTGGAATGTCACTACATGTACTGTGTACAGATGCAGATGTATTAACTGCGTTCAGCCTGTCTATCACACCACCCTGCTGAATATTTTATTGTCACTGCCTAATAAGCAAATGCGAGTTCATTTACTTGAATATTGAGTCCGTGTGGTCTTGCCGGCAGCTGCTGCAAGGTGAGTTGACTTCAGGAACTATACTAATGGCAAACAGCAATGAATAGGGAACGTTCAACAGTTCACATCTGTGCGAATAATTGTATTTTCGAGACTGCTATCGGTGAACGAAGAACGTCACAATATACATACGACGTTGCTTTCACAGTAAATTCTTCTTTGTGTCTGCTACTTTCGCCGATCAGATCGTAGGAAATACAAAATCCTTTACATTTCCCCAAAATAATAAAGGTGTCATCCAAATATTACAAAGCCCCATACGCAGCGAAAGCCGATTCCGGTGGCCGCGCGGTGTAAGGCGTAGATCTGCGGCCGTTCGCTTGCTGTGATTGCAGGTTCGAATCCCGCCGATGGCAAGGACGTTTGTCTCTTTGAGTGTTGGGGGTTGTCAGGTAGAGGTCTCTGTGTCGGGCTGATCACTCGTCCAGAAGAGTCCTACTGAGTGTGGTATGTCGTTGAGTTCGGTTTTCCCCACACAGTGTATTTATTGTTCCATAAAATTCGTACAATAAACAGCCATTACTTCCCCATACAGCACTGAGTTGACTTTCTAACGGAGTCACGCTGTGTTATCTGTGAGATACGAACTATATCTTATCGCTCATGATACAGCAACTTATCATAATCCATCGAAACATAGTTTTACGTGAGGCAGAATAAACTTGACCGATTCTCAGTAGAACAACACTTAAGCATGATACGTTATAACGTCAAGCAATGGTCTTATTTACTTTTTGAGAGAATATTTTGACAGAAGATGTGCTGGTAACCCAACGGTCTAATACTGCGGGGTACCTTAGTTTTGACGAATTGTGTGGGTTACGACAGATCGCCGTTTCATGAGCGTTATATAATACAGATTAATTCCAGTCTTCGGAAAGTTAAGGTGGAAATTCTGACGTATGACTGGAAAAGCTGCATGGAAGGCCTACAGTGCAACGTAGGATTGGATGTCAATTCAGCATTTCCTCAGCAAATCGTGCATTCTGCCTACATTGTCTACAGCAGTAACCGACTGCATTCCCTGTGATGAGACAAACTGAGTCATTATGTATAATTCGCATTCACTTTAGTCTTGAAAGGGTTCAGGGAGACCGTGCTTCCTTTTCCACTCTTGATCATTCAACCGCTACACTCTCTCGTTAAAGACACAGCTCTAAAAATGTTTCACATGAAAACTTAAAACGTTTTATGACATTCAACAATTTTGCCTCCAACAAGACGTTTCATTCAGAAAACAAAGCACGAAATAACTTTTTTATGTGGAAATCAGCAGCTCTAACTCTTTACGACTGTTTTCGTATTACACACGTGAATGAAAACAAGCAGGGTCTCAGGTTTTGTGCAGCAGTTCTTCGTTAGAAATGACACAGTCATAAAGGCCGGCATAAATTTCAAAATTTCAAACAACTGTTTCAACTCAAAGTTCAATTAAGACAGTGAATAACTAAACCCGGCATGTATGTTCAAATTTCATAACGCTAGACGTTTCAGAATGACGTTCGCGGTGAGCAACCAAGTCTTCCCTTTATGGAGACTGCTCCTCATCCACACAAAAAGGTTAAAGCTGAGTTAACTGGTGAGGTCCCTGCAGGCGCCATGTTCTACTCATTGAAAGGCTAATAATTCATAGTACGCGGTGTGGATGTTCTTTCAGTCATAACGGCATGATACGATTCCTGCAACAAAGCGAGTTTCATTCCCACTAAATCTAAGGTAAATGGTCTTCCATGAAAACCTTAGTTACACAGCTGGTCAAGAAATTCGCAGCCATAATGCAGGATGAATAATGTGTTCATTAAAGCATAAAATTGAGGCATATGAAGCAAGCTCAACCTCGTTTTATGTGGGCTGAAACTGATGTCAGCCCCCTAAGGAAAGCTCACAAATTACGGACATTATGTTGCAAGAATATTTTCAACCATAAGAAAAAGGTGACAGGAAGGACATCCCCGTGTTTTATTAAGACCCAAGCCATTAAAATTGCAATACGGAGGGAGAATATCAACCATCTGACACCGAAGTTCGGTCGTACAAGATGAAGAGCCGAAAATGAAACCACCTATGAAGAGAATCCGGTAAAAGAATAAAAATAAAGTACAAGTAAATGTAACACTGCCTTTCTATGTAATAAACAGACCCTGAAGACACTGATACTTCGCGTTGTATTTGTATTACGATTTCCTAACGTCCACAAATCATACGACTGCATCAAAGCAATAATAAAGACGGTATAAAACGTATAAATATGCACGACAAAGCTCTAGGAAGAATTTAATGTGTGTTTCGCTTACAAATTTCAATTTTCAGCTGGTTTAGAAACGTCTATTTAATTACCGCTTGTTAATAAGTTCCGTTTTACAACTTTCCAGAAATATGAGAACACAGCAGCGTCATTTGTCAACAAGAGGCCGAACCCCCGTCAGCTATCCACCACTGTTACTCATGACATTCTCAGAATCCGTACAAATTTAGGGGCCGTGTACTTTCATCCCGCGAAATGGGGAAGTGCAATGCCTTGGTGACAGGGTAACCACTGAATACGACTGTCCTTTTCTTTGTCAAATCAAACCACTAAGAGAGAAAGACGACTTTCTTAAACCTCTCTGTGTAATTCGGTTGAGCCCATACATTACGTAGGCAGTCAGAGCTTCTATTTAAAAACATTAGTTATATTCGAAGCGAAAACTACAGTAGTGTATTACAGATCGCAACAGATCGTCCTGAAGGCTTACATAATACGTAAAGCCTTCGGTTACAGTTTATATGCAAAGCGGGTTCCTCTTGTGTTTGGCTGTGCTCCAGCCCGGAGTTAACCTGACCCACAACATGTACTTACACTATACATTTAACACACACACACACACACACACACACACACACATATATATATATATAAGGTAAAGGTAAAGTTTTCCCGTTACAGGCCCGGTGTGGCCCAGAGGGTGGGTAGACGTATAGCTCTACTCTTCCACGACCGCAGCACTAGAAGGGGGTGAGTGGTCAGCAGCACGTCCCGGCCGCACTATGCCCCCGGGAAAGACCCGGTACTCATTTTGCAGGAGGCTGGGTGGGCACCAGGGCCGGTGTGGACGGGCGGAAAATCTTGTCCCCACCGGGATTCGATCCCGGACCGTAGTCAGCCGCTATACCGACTGAGCTACCCGGCCCATATATATATATACATGTATATGAAGTATATACATTATATATAAAATGTATAAACATTGGAAGTAGTGAGAACCTCTATTTATAATTTTGTTTTACTTTAAATCAGTGTAAAATTTGTAATTACTCATTATGTATATAGAGCTAGATTCTAGGCTTGGGTACTGAATATGTGAAAAAGTGTAATCTTTCATATTACAAATGCAGCGAGACTATTTTGTGATGAGACTAGAGAACATGCAAAAGTTATTTCAGTCACTACTGATGTACTGGACACTAAAAGGTCTCCTTATGGGAAAAGTTAATAAAGCAAGGTTAAGGACAAGTTAGGATCTTAGCTGATAGTATCAAATTACAACACCGCGTGCAGCAAATTTCGCCTATGTCAGAAAAATGTTTACTTAACCCGCCTGACCACATAAAACGGAAGAAATTCATTCTGACCAACAGATAAAAGACTCACAAATGTTGAATTCGCAAGTGTAACCAACAGGAATCACTCTCACAAAAACCGAAATTGCTGTAGTAGTGGAGGGGACACTCGTTTCTTTTTATACGTTTCGAGATCCCGCCAAAATTCATTTTGAACGTGTAACATTATTGCAGAGTTCATACTAATAGTTCGATTCTAATAAGCCGATACTTTTAAAACAAAATGAAATAAAATAAAACAATCAGCATTCACCAGGAGCACTGATTCTGGACATATTTGATTACACAATAACAAACACTATTCAATTACTCTAATCGTGTTCGTGTTTTGGAGATGTGCTATTGGTCGGTACAATACATACGTACTCGTACACGCACACACACACATAATACACACACACACACATAATACACACACACACACACATA
>Ga0131853_10008410_pt1 | contig 18811 bp, 6 predicted proteins | sample TergutLab28metaG_FD_92764 | JGI IMG/M metagenome (GOLD analysis project Ga0131853, IMG submission 92764) | Labiotermes labralis P1 segment gut microbial communities from Petit-Saut dam, French Guiana - Lab288 P1 (version 2) (version 2) | ecosystem: Host-associated > Arthropoda: Insects >...
GAGTCCTTCTTGAGAAGCTAACTGGTTTGCAGCTAGTCAAGAAATTCCCCGCATTTCACGGAACCCGAAAGTTCATTACCGCACTCACAAGCGTCCGCCACCTGTCTCTATCCTGGGCCAGCCAAATCCAGTCCATATACCCACATCCCACTTCCTGGATATCCATGCTAATATTATCCACCCATCTAGTATTGACGGTACAAATTATAATATATACTGATGATAAACAACGTGATGGCCCCTTTAAAAAATGATATCTTAACGTTTGGTGTTATGAAATACCTGCTTAATATATATTTTCACTGCAGTTTAGTAACTGCGGCTTTGTGCTCTTTTAAGATTGAGATATTTGTTTTATTTAAAGGGCAAGAGGTTGAGCACGTGATTACTTGAAACATGGCGCCACATCTGTATAGTGTACCGAACAGTTGCATTTATGTGAATTAAAAACTGCTGTAACTTACATAACACAACGGAACACGCAAGACAAAAATTATACTTGCAACAGTCGTTTCGAGCGCACTCAGCTGAAATCAAACGTCTCATCCTTCTTCGTGGAAAACGTTTAGTATGAAGCTACCTAAAGATAATAATGAAATTTTCGTTATTGTTTTGAAAATAATGCTTTTAAATTATTCCAAAAATATAATAACTACATGGCTATACGTGAGCCGGTTAGCTCAGTCGGTATACTGACTGACTACGGGCTGGATGGTCCGGAATCGAATCCCGGTAGAGACGAGATTTTCCATACGTCCAGACCGGCCCTGGGACGCACCCCGCCTCCTGTAAAATGGGTACCGGGTCTTTCCCGGAAGTAAATTGCGGCCGGAGCCTGCTGCTGACCACTCACCCGCTTCTAGTGCCGCTGTCATGGAAGAGTAGAGTTATACCTCTACCACCCTCTGGGCCACACCGGGCCTGTAATGGGATAACTTTACCTTTAACTTTACCTTTACATGCTTATACATAAAAAAATAAATTCCCGAAAAGATGTTGCACTTAGAAATCTGATATGTTACCTAAGTATAGTTTTATTAATTCCAACCGTCTTTACACAACAATATTATAGGTTAGATGTTCAGTTAAGCAAGCTACATGTTTCGGCCTTCATGGCCATCACCAGGCCTACACAAGATTGGTATCAATTAAGGTACCGTTTTTCACCTTAATTGATACCAATCTTTTGTAAGCCTGATGATGGCTTAACTGAACATCTAACCTATAATATTGTTGTGTAAAGACGGCTGGAATTAATGAAACTTGATATATGCACAACGGGATGGAAACAAATCACTTTAGAGTTACCTAAGTATAATTTATGTTAATTGAATGGGAACATGCTATAAATTGTAGGGCTCCTGTTCACATAACAATGATCCCCTATAAGGAAAGAAGAAGTACTTATGGGTTCTGTTCTTACATAAAAATTTGGAAAAAAGTATAAAAAGAATTTTTCTCATCAATATTTTATCCATATTTAATGTGAAAATGATATTGTTATAGACCGACGGATTTACTTCGGAGGGCAAATTTTCACCTTCTTAGTCGTCTACGACGTTCACATTGCCCACAAGTGTTTCTTTAACCTTTAGACGCCTAACGTCAACTTTAGTTGACGTACCGCACCGCTAACCTCTAAAGTTTCATGTTATATATTTATTCAACAAATATAGGTACTGAATATTTTAAACATTGTATATACTCTCTGTTTTTTGCTCTTCAAAATGCAGTTTGTTTCATAATTCTAACGTATTTGGTTCCTGTAGTATTCACATTTTATATACAGGGTGTGCTAAAATTAAAAAAAATAATTCCAGCGCCAAAAGGTTAAAGTGGCACAACGGATTTTGTTACGCCTCTCCGTTGTAACCTCTCTCCTCCCTTCGTTTATCCTAGTTCATTATGGCTCTGAGCTCACAACACATGCATAATTCAAGCCAGATATTCGTTATACTAAACTTCCTGGGACAGGATGGGTGTTAATTTCGTAGTTTTCAAATTGTAGAGAGTAATTACCTACAAAAAAATAAAATTTTCAGTGTTTAAACTTGGGGCATAATGAGGAGTTTGTGTCCTGTGCGCGTTTCGTAATGGAGTCTTGTTTTTCTGAACTTTGTTTATGCACATATCAAGAGTTACATAACGTGGACTAATATCCACAAAATGTCGGACTATTGTCTCGGATAGAACGTAAGAAACGACCTGATCTGTCTTAATATATTGTCTATGAATTTGCTGAAAGTGACTTAATTAATTCACGAGAAACGCGTGAGAATAGATTAACATTCGTATGTCCGTACATCGCTAATATATTAGCAGAGTACAACCAACAAGATGCAAAGTTTCACAATTTATTTATTTCTGTAAGACGCTCTACATGATTCAGACGGTTTTTCCGTCCATCATCAGGAGCTCAAAATTGCACACACAGCGTCAGGTATTTGTCAGACCGTTACTGCTACCTGCTGCTAGCCTGACCAGGCTAGTGCAGTTTTGAGCTCCTGATGATGGACGGAGAAACCTCCTGAAACATGTAGAGCGTCTTACAGAAATAAATAAATTGTGAAACGTTGCACCTTTTTGGTTGTACTCTGCGTGAGAATAGCACGAAAGAAAGTGAGAAAATTAATCTACTTTTACCTTCGCCGGAAACTTTATTTGCATATCGACAATTGCGCACTCGTGAAAACTGCTCTCAATCACATCTTTCTATTCCAAAACAATACTCGATCTTTTAATATTATCCTCCTATATACACTTATATAATCAAAGTTATCTTTTCGTTTTTGCATCGCCGACCAAAATTTTAGATGTAACTGCTACATAAGAACTTATATTACGTTGTACATGTATTTTCTCTTTTACTTATTTAATTTTAATGCTTTAACTGGCGGCGAATAGAAATATTTAAATTCCTTCTCGGTGTAGAAACCTCGCAGTTTGTAGAGACACTGAAAAAAGAGACATATATGTACATGTCAGTAGGGAAACTAAGCAACTCGAGGGGAAGGCTGAGAAAACGAGATATGATTCCAGGTAGATGTACAGATTTATTTCTATTCTACAGCTTCCAGTTCAAACCAGTTTTCTGTGCACGTGTACTGGAGTGCTTCCTCTGCGGGTTTAGCGGCCGAGGCATGAAACTAATCCATCACCTAAGTCTACTGCCAAAAACAAGGAAGTGTGGATCTGTACATCCATTTGACCACGTGTTTTACAGTACAGTGACAGGTTTTTGTGTGTCTTAAGACAGAGACAACATTTGTCTTCGTGGAATGCGCTAAGAATCTTGAACACTCTTTATTCAAAATGGGAGAAACTTGTACAGTTGCATTGAAATTTTAGGCTTAATTTTGTTTCGAAGTATTAAAGTCTACGGATGTCAGTACTTTACAAGCTTTTGCTCTATCTACTTTAAAGGTGAAGGCCATTTGCTCTGAAAAAAGGGTTCAAAATTACCTGATTAGAATTTCTAATGCAGAGTCAAAGTCTGCTTATGGTTAGTTTCCCCATAATATATCCCTAACCTTTTTTTTTCCTCCACGAACGAGCGATCAATCCTTGAGTCCACAAGATCTTACTGGAGCCACATCATATGGTTTCCTTGTTACTCATGATTGGCCAATGTCAGTTGCGTGGTGAAGAACAAGTGGCTGTGCCCTTAGCTGTGCACAGCCCCCTCAACATGCCGTATAATAACGACGCAACAAAAAAAAAAACAGTAAGCCGACTCAGCAACGTCAGTCCTCTGAACGATGTATGTGGCAAGAAGAAATGAGATAATCACAGAGAAATGCCGCCAGCCAAAACGTCTTCAGCTTTACAGTTTGATACAAGCATTTACGAAGCCTTGTGTTAAGGACATTAATTAAATGTTGTTTAATGATAATGTATAAAAATATTACATTACTACAACATTTGAACAAATTTGATGTTTGCGTGACCGTGCATCGTATATTTAATATATAAACAACCAACTAGATGCAACAATGAAAATTTATTGATAACTTCAATCAGCTCCACATGTTTCGGGCGATAGTTTCGCCCATCCTCAGGAGCACTAGACTGTTTTTACAGCCTGTGGTATAATGCACCGACGGTGCTGTCTACAGTCATGTCATGTAAAGGAAATAACATAAGTAGGTTACTGAGGAAGATATATGGAACTAAGAAAAGAAGATCTAACACGATACTGAAGAAAATTACACTATTACGATGTCAACGATTTTCTGTCCTTAAGGTAAAGATAAAGCAATCCTATTACAAGCCTGGACAGGCCCTGAGGGTTCCAGGAGGTTGAGGCTCCCGGATTTTAAGACAGTCGGCACATGAAGGTGGTAAGGTTATCAGTCCTACGCATCGGCCGCCTTTACCCACCAAGAAATATTCCTGTTACTCATTTCTGTTACAGGCTGAGTCAATCCCAGGGCCATAGTGCGGTCGGAAGGATTATGTCCATGAAAAATTCCAATGACACCATCGGTAATCAAACCCGCGACCTTCCGGTTTGTAACGCAGTGCCTCAATCTACTGCGCCACCGCGTACCCCGTGATTTTCTATCCTTACCAAACACTATTCGGTTAATCAAAGAAAGACAGGAGAGACGGGTAGGAAATATGACACGTATGGAAGGGCAGGGAAATGCATGCAGAATTTTTGTGGATAAACCTGATGGAAAGGGCCAACTTAACAGACAAAGGCGTGGATGGAAAGACATTATTAAGAAATATGTCAAGTGAGTTGGATGAGAGGAAGTGGATAAGCTTGGCATGGAGAAGGAAAAGAAAAAGTGACACGCTGTTGTGAACATGTGAATGAAAATTCATTTTCCTTAAAATGAAGGAAATTTCTCGAGTAACTGAAAAACCGTCAGCTTCTCACGAAGAACCTCAAATCATCGAGTTACTGTAAAATACAATAAATATTCTCTAGACTAAAAAAACCTCTGATGTTTGGAGCAAAGACCAAAATACCGCGTTTTAAATTTATGGGTAAGTTCCGTGATTTCGTAATATCTGTATTAGACTGATGTATTTGTTCAGATTAACACTCCGACCCCAACACTCCTTGAAATAACGTGCGATACTCGTAGGATAGGAGTTGTGTGGTTCATTCTGTAAGCGATGGTACAGAGCATTTCCGCCCTTTGCGACCATCATATCCCAGTCTTTACCTGCTGATGTCTCAGCTGTTGTACCGTAACACTATGTTATTGACTTGGATGACATCCAACCTAATTACAGTAGGTCCCTTCCTATTGATAGCAGAACGATATACATTTGAGAGAGGCCATGTCTTTGTGTATTATCAAATCTGTATAATATAATATGCACCGTCAATACACAACATAATCAAACAAGATGCAATATTTACAATTAGGTGATATTTGGCTACATGTTTCGGCCGTGACCGGCCATCCTCAGGCCAATTAAGAACAACAATGAAGGTACAGTAAAAATATTACTCAATGGGAATTGAGTAATATTGAGTAATATTTTTACTGTACCTTAATTGTTGTTCTTAGTTGACCTAAAGATGACCGGTCACGGCCGAAACATGTAGCCAAATATTACCTAATTGTAATTATTGCATCCTGTTTGATATATGTTGTGTATTGACGGTGCATAATATATTATATACAATGATATACAGTTGCATATGAAGAAATACACATAGGGAAAATTCCGCTGTCACAAATTCACATTTAGTTTGCGCACCATGCATCAAGATGCAGCCGGCAGGAACCCTGTCATTTTGCGGTACGGTGAACTCTGTGGCCGTCACACTGCGGTAATGCACGTCAAGCAGCGGACAGCAGAATATGCTTATATAGGGCATTGCATTCATGTTGAATTTAGAAATTAATTTCTCCCTGTCGCCCAACACATGCTTTATTGTAGAAGGAATTTTATGGGTGTGATATCAGTATGTTCTGCATTCAGTAAATGTGTATTAGCGCATTCATTTGAAGGCAGTAATTAACACCTATGCAATACGTGTTGTTGCCAGGGACTTGGCCAAGCATCAAGTTAATACTCTTAATATACGTGGCTAATATTATTTCTGGGATACGCAGTGGTGCAGTTGGGTTAGGCACTTCGCTACAAGTCGGAAGGTTGCGGGTCCCAACCCCGAAGGAGTCTTGACGATTTTTCGTTGAGCTAATCCTATATTGTGCGGGTGATAAAATCGAGAAAAATGAGATGGGCTGGGCATGTGGCGCGTATGGGTAAGGAAAGGGGGGTGTATAGGGTCTTGCTGGGGAAACCGGAGGGAAGGAGACCAGTGGGGAGACATAGGCGTAGATGGGTGGATAATGTTAGGATGGATCTTCAGGAGGTGAGATGTGGGTATATGGAATGGATTGGGCTGGCCCAGGTTAGAGACAGGTGGCGGACGCTTGTGAGTGCGGTAATGAACCTTCGGGTTCCGTGAAATCCGGGGAATTTCTTGACTAGCTGCAAACCAGTTAACTTCTCAAGAAGGACTCTGCACCATGGAGTAAGTAAGTAATCCTTCCTGTCGCATTATGGCCCCGGGAAAGACTCAGCCTCTAAAGGAAATTAGTACCAGGGATATCTCTTGCGGAGTAAAGGCTGCCCGTGCATAGGGTTGACAACCTAACCACATTCACGTTCCGACTGTCTTGAAATCTTGTAGTCTCAATTTCCTGGAATCCTAAGGGTGTGACCAGGCCAGTAATAGGATAGCTATACCTTTATCGTTACCATTATTTCTACATTATTTAAATGTGTTTTCATCGTGCATAGAATCTATGCAATATGATAATTAATTAGCCTGTGATACTCGAAGCCAGTAGACGGAAATAATGTGTCCAAAGACCTAATTACTATTAATAAAGTTTTTATCGAAGGGAGTAATTAATATGAGCCTAATTAAAAGAGTTTTCATAGTCTAATTAATATCCACACAAAGCATTAGTCTGTCCTCCGTCCTTCTGAACCTCTCTCGCTTCTTCTTTTTCAGCGGCGCGACAACCCGCATTGGGCTGTGGCTGCTTGAATATTCGCCTCCAGACGTTTCTATCCCCTGTCCATGATATATGTGCCTTGCCGTCTAGTTTCTTTTGTAGCTGCAATATATAGTTTACACAGAATTAACTCTTGAGTTAGCGTTACTACTGGGCCAGTTCTAAACACTGTTCTGACAATCCATGTTCCAATTAACACTTTCGCTTCGCAATGCCTACTCAGGTATCTTAGTTCCGACATTATCGGAGGCTTCCCTTGAATATTGCCAACAGTTATTTTTAAGGTGTGGGGATGTTAGCCCACGCCCAACCCTCATCCTTTCCCCTTACGCGGGATGAGCTAGGTATCAGCAACCGAGACCTATGCGGAGTTCGCCCGCTGTCTTAGAAGGATATGCTCTTCTCGGAAATCCATTTACAACATTTTCAGTGTAGGTCCCCGTTCATCTCTGAAGTTAAGACACGAAATATCATATTACAAGCCGCTGTAGCTGGTGTAGGAAATTAATTTTCAAGCATATTAGCACCGTCATAAAAGACTCTTGAAAGCTTCATCGTGTGTATCCTTTGGTTTGTCTCTCTGTCTGTCCATCTGTTCGCAATTGTCACTGCAACTTACCGGACGGAAGGATTTTCGCAAAATTTGATGTTGGAGATTTTTAAGTGAACCTGTTGGGAAATTGCAAACCGAGTTAAAATTGGTAAAAAATATCGGGTATTTTACATGAAGAATGAGAATACTTTTGTTGATGTTGGTTACATTACAATGGTGGGTCGCTTAGCGTAGTCGGTTTAGCGACTGCTGCGGGCTGGACGGCTCGGGGATCGAATCCCGGTGGGGCGAGATTTTCCACATTTGTCCAGACCGGCCCTGGGGCCCACCCAGTCTCCTGTACAATGGGTACCGGCTCTTTCCCGGGGTTAAAGAGCGGCCTGGGCGTGGCGCTGACCCCTCACCCCCTTCTAGTGCCGTGGTTAAGAAAAAGTAGAGCTATACCTCTACTCCCCCTACGGGCCGTACGGCCTGAACAGAGCCTCAGTGCCTGTACAAGGGTGCACTTTAACTTTTTTTACAATAGAACGCCATAAAATCGCTTCTTAAAATGTCGTATCAGCTTGTTAGGATATCAGAGGACGTGTGAACTGTGTACGACAAGTACCGTTATGTTATAGAACGCATCATCATACCGGATGACACAAGATCCTAAACTGCATCTCAGCAGGCGTTCCAAAAATTTAATTGCTAGCAGTTTTTTCTATAACGCTTTACATTTAATAACGTCTTCGCTTATATTTTAAATGTGTTGTATTTTTATATGATTTGTTTATTATGTTTTATTCATATTGCCTTCATATTGAAATCAGGTCTATGAGAAATTTCGATTTTGTTTATGGAAAATTATTTGGGAGCAATTCGACAAAATATTTGCTGTCTGCCGACACAGAAGTAACCTCTTCCGTGTTTTTCGTGTCATAAGGTGTTGTGGAGACGGGGCCGCCTTTCGTATTCTTGTCCGATCTCCTCGGGATAGGCCTGACTTGCAATGAGCGTGTCGGGACTTAGGAAACCCTTAGTTTCGTAAGACAGAGGTTGTGTATTTTGTAACCCCTTCACCTGACGGAAACACATTGTTTTCCAGCACAGTGCTAGTTTGGCTTGCTGTACCACTCGTCTCCTCTTGAAGAGGGGGCGACTTTTCTAACTCAAGTCACGCACCAAGTCTGCTGCTGTCCCATCTTTCTCCGTCTTGACTCCTCCAAATCTTCTTTACTTCCTTACCATCTTCCCAAGCTCTTTCTTATTCCATTCCTTCACCAAATTCTCCTCTCTGCATTCTTTTCGGTTGGTATCCCATGTCTGAAAGAAATAAGGGGAGGGTGGGGGGAGAGAAAGAGGCACTCACTGACTTGTGTCAGATCGGGGTGCATTCCTTTTCCCTACCATTTGAAACAGGCCAAGTAGAAGCAAGAAAATTTGTTTCAGGATGTTGCAAAATGACGGAAAGATTGAAAATATTCTTTTTTTGCCACTGTAAAGCTTCATTGAGTATTGCTGGAAATATTATCAGTTAACACCGTCTGCAAAGTTCTGAGTCGTGACGGCAATATTGGACTGAGCTGATAATGACTTCCCCTTTTTGCAGTGTACAGTACACATTTACACACAAACAATACACAGAACAACACAATGAAACAGAATATCCGGAAAAGAACATACGTAACAATAAGAATACATAAACATAACAATAAAATACATAAACATAACTATAAAATTACATAATTTACAAAATTAATCAGAAATATACAAAACAATTGAACCAAAATTACATATATAAGCAGCAAATTTCATATTATATATATATATATATATATATATATATATCTAATAATGGTAGACACCTTAACACTTCACCCTACTACAATTAACTCTACTTCACTGCACTTGTCAACATTTCACTTCCTCCCATTGAAACTTCACCCAGCTACACTTCACTACACTTCCCTACCCTCTCATTTGGTTTAATCCTCTTTAAATTTCCTACCACTCCATTTTACCTTCCATCACTACACTTCACCTCACTTCACTTCACTGCACTTTTAGACGACATTAGGTCATGTCAGTGGATAAAGGAGAACGTTTCCATGGAACATAGTTCTTCCAATTCAGGGCCAATCAGTCCAATTTGGACTTCCCTTCGTTTGAAAGTGTGACCCAGAAGATGGAAGCAAAACCATCTTTTGGTACGTTGGTAACTATTTCTTAATTTCTGTACAGTTTTACGTAGCCGCATTTGGTTAAATAGAGGAGCTGGATACGAAAATTTGAAAATAACATTAACCCCTTGAAGACGAAGCGCAGACCGCTATAGTTAAAGACCCAGTCCGTACCGCGCTGTAAACACTTTATCTCGGCTACACAAACCAATCAGTTTATGCTGCAAGTGGCACAAGTCGCTGTTTGTTCTCAGATAAATACAAAACACATAAGTACACTGTGGGCAGAGCGTACAGTTGTTGAGTGTTAAACTGTTGGTGCATCACGTAACCAGTAGGCTTTAAAAGGTTAAGCTGAGTGGTACGTGTGAAGAATGCCTAAAGTTTAAGCTACTTTAAATATTTCTAAAATTTGTGCACATTGCAAAGTATTTAAAAACTCACAAACGGAGTTTTTTTATGGTACTCATTTCCGTACATTGATTGATAATTTTTAACACAATGTCCTACAAATTCACACTATTTCAATATATAATACAAAATTAAAATATTGAAACTTCAAAATTTTTCGATTCATTAAAGATCAAATTCGGGGGAAAACACACCTTCTTCATTGAAATATTCCCCGATACGCCCATACTACTATGTGTTATATTTTCTTGACAGGAAGTATTTCTTCACAGTTCTGCTTCTTCTGTGGACTTCAGAATATCCAGACACAACATACGTACTTTGTTTTAATCTACCTTAATTAAAATTCAAGTTTTATACTTATGAAATTGATGTCTTTTTTTCCTTGAAGTTGATTATTAAGTATTCGAAACATTTTGGATTTTTCATGTTTTAATTGTAACATATATATTGCAATAGCGTGCACTATTTTGATATTTTATTATTGATTGAAATTGTTTCAGCTCAGCCGCCAAATAAAATGCGAGACTATCAGTAAACATTTCTTGCAGAATGGTTCATTAAAGGATCGTTCAGTCACACTTATATCATGCAGACCAGCAGGTGCCATGGCGCCTTCACCCACCTTCTCCTCTATTCATCTTGTTAAGGGCATATAAAAGTAACACAATTAATTGTACTAAGACGAAGTCATTACCAACTGAAAAACGACATCCAGAACACAATCAATTAATTATATAATGCGAAGGTAATTTTTCTACGGACCAGTAAAATAAAATGTCATCAATTTACGCACGTTGAGGCAGCAGATATACGTAATAATCTTATGTTTATTGGACCGTGCATCATTGTGGTATCCGTGTTGCAGTCTTCAGCCTGCAACACGGATACCACTCCAACCCGTCCACACCGAAACTCTAACACACATCGAACCAAGAACAATTCGACCAATGTGGTAATTCAACAGCACAGTCGCAAGTTCCTGATGATGGATATATTAATGTCCGAAACATGTTGAGCATATAAGAAGTGAAATAAAATAGCAAGTTACATCAAGTTGGTCTTTTATTCTTCAACTATACATAATAATGCCCAGACTACGTATTAATTACAATAGAATAATAAGGCTCTAGGCTCTCAGTATTAAGGTTTTCATTTCGGATTTGCCCTCTACTGTGACAATCTTGATAGATGTTCATTCCTTTTCTTACTAGACTCTCCAGATGTGTGTCGAGTAATGCTTTTAACTGTCACCCTTCTGCTTAGTCTTTATCTAAGCAAATTCCAGTTTCGTCATGTCCTTATTTTTCAACTTTATGACCTTTCATTTTTTGAAAGTGTCATGAAACGTGTTAATTAAATGGGAAGAAGAAATCAAGAAAATATACAGGAGGCAGATTTTGAAACGTACTGGTAACTTTCACTCCACTGTGTGGAAGGGAGACCTAGGTTCAACAAAAAGAAATGAGATGAATCTGTAGATATTAAATAATTTAAAAATTTTTTGATACATGAAATCCGTCTCGATGAGATAAAAAATTATGCTATTCGAGATTTAAAAAATTGTACGTAAATTTGCAACAAGAAGTAACAAATTCACAGACAGGATTAAAAAAATGTCAAAATTAATTCTAAAAAAGAACCGTCAAGACGGAATATATATTAGTAGGGTTTCGTTACAGTGCACTGAAGTAGAACGAGGCTTGCAAGCTGCTCTTTAAGAAGTAACCAGTTTTCTCACCTAATTTCAGTTGATGTTAACTGTACCCCGCAAAGTGACAACATTCTGAACACAATAACCACGCCCCCCCCCCCCCCGCGGGGTTAACCGAAGTCCCCCCCCCCCCGTCCCCCACACCCCACCTCCACATTTAAAAAAAAACAACTTTTTCCCCCATATTTCTTGTGATATTAACTGCCCCCCCCACAGACAAAAACTTCTTACACAAAAACCCCCCCCCCCCCCCCCCCCCCCGGCGGGTTACTCCGAAGTACCTCTCGACCTGTCCCACACACACGACATCACAATTCAAAGAGAGTATTAATTGTTTTCCCTGTCATTTATCTTCTCTTTGTTCATTTACGCTACTCGTTTCAATACAGAAACATGGCATTTCTTCTTTAGCTTCAAGTTTAAACTTGTGTTCAATCACTCACTGCCACTTTCGACACCACCCAAAATCGACCCTTTCTAAGTTCAAGTATCCGACGTGAGTTTAGTTTGGAGGCTTAACTATGAGTTTTGCTTTCTTCACTGAAGTTTAATTCTCAGAGCACAACCAAAAATATGCAACGTTTCTCAATTTATTTATTTCTGTAAGACGCTGTACATGTTTCAGACGGTGTTGACGTCATGACCAGGAGCTCAAAACTGCACATACAGCGTCGGGTATTTATCAGACCAATACTGCTACCTGACGCTGTACTCGTATGTGCAGTTTTGAGCTCCTGATGATGGACGGAAAACCCGTCTGAAACATGTACAGCGTCTTACAGAAATGAATAAATTGTGAAACGTTGCATCTTGTTGGTTGTACTCTAAGAATATATTAGCGATGCACGGACGTATGAATGCTAAATTTAAGAATCTTATGTTTATTGGACCGTGCATCATTGTGATAGTTGAAGAATAAAAAACCAACTTGATGTCACTTGCTATTTTATTTTACTTCATATGTGCTGAACATGTTTCGGACATTAGTATATCCATCATCAGGAGCTTGGGACTATTCTGTTGAATTACCACATTGGTCGTATTGTTCTGGGTTCGATATATGTTGGAGATACGGTGTGGTTGGGTTGGAGTGGTGTCCGTGTTGCAGGCTTCAGCCTGCAACACGGACACCACTCCAACCCAACCACACCGAATCGAATGTTTATTATTTGATTAAAAACCAAGTGAATTACAATGTAATATATAAAGCTTTTTTTTCGATTACTAATTCTTAGTAACAATGGATGTGAAAAAATTATCATGTTGAAATTAAAACGGGTACCATATTTTCAGCCTCAAATGTCTCATTTTCATTGCTACATAATTCCTCAAATTCCTCCCAGATTTCAAAACATACAAGACCCTAACAGCAGAAGTCGTGGTGGATAGAATCTCGCTCCTTTAATATAAATGCCATATTAGACTCTTTATCTGCACAAAATAAGCATACAGGCTGAATGCATATCTGCACCTTACACTGAGGTAGGAAATAAGGGAGAGAGATTAAGAGATAATTACACTCTGATGATCTGTTGATTCACTTCAAGCCACGTGGACTTAATACGGCTCTTCTCTTGTGCGGTGTTGAAATTTGTGCTGTAACAAGAAGTTAGGACAGAGTAAATAATATATTGTACAGTACTAAAGGTTCCACCTTGACGGAGTTGTTCGTGGATTATTAACATTTTCGGGGTAGGATTTTGGTAAAAGAAGGTAAATTTATTCTGTCATTTTACGTTAACTCCTCAAAGCATAGTTCTAAGTATATGTACTTCCTCTTTTGGTGTGTTGAAAGCGTGTCGTCTGTCTACACAGCAAACACATTTTGTGTGAGTTCCATTAAAAGAGTACTAACCTGTTGGCGCGCTTACCTTGTGCCTTGTAAGGTAGAAACTAAATTTTTAAGCATGACTCCGACGAATTTCAAGCACCAATGCAGTATATGTTTCATGATGTGTGATGCTACTAAAAGAACTTTACCAAATAATATAATATATGTGTGGTGGTATGTTTATGTCAGTCGCAAGTAATAACATGTGAGATTTTAGGCTTCCACACCGGTGTAAATGACGTCTTCGCTCTTCTGTGATGTTACGAGGAGTAGATTGATAGTTATTCCCTGATATTTCGGGACAGCTTATCGACGCTGCGTAACATCCCAGAAGAACAGGATATGCTCCTGCATACCAGAGAGTCATCTACACAGAGTGACATAAACCAGGTGTCGCATTGATACAATAATTCTCCTGATGATGGGCACATGGCTCCACGAAACATGTAGAGATTAGAAATAAACATACAAGAAAAAATTTTGCGTCAATTTGGTTATTTACAAGGATCATTCCGGGATGCACGGTCAACAAAACATAAAATTCAAGTAATAAGTTGTCAAAAGTAGAAGAAAAGTGACAACTGTGACAAGCTATATTTTTGTGTATCTGTTTTCTGCTTTTCACAAAACGAACTCAGTTGTATATTGATTTGAAATAAACATTTATTTTAGTTTTTAAACATCTTTGTTACTTTAAAATAAAAAAATGCTTTTATTTAACTTTACCTATTTTGGAAGAATGGGTGTAAATACATCATGTCCGTGCATTTATGTGTTTTGGTTATTTAATCGTATGCGTTATTCAAATGGAGTACTGGATTGTTACTCCGTATACAAGTTGTGCCATTCGGGGTCAACTGTCACAATCTAATGAGCACAGACTCTTAAAATTACATACCATCGCTTCTATAAATCAATCCACTAATTTTGCACACTGTGTCCAAATATAGGATTCAGGTAGCTCTCTAACAGTAAATTTCCTTCTTCCATTTTGCATGTACAAGCCATGTCTGAATCAGTTTATTAGAAGAAAGTTGAGATTTTGAAGTGGCGGAGAAAATTAGTTTGTGTTTGTAACGTCACCTTTTTAATGCAAATTGTTGCTACCCTATTGGAGGCAAATACTGTCTCTATACTGAAGGTACTAACGCGACCTCTACGCTCTGGCCCACAAGTACATGAAACCATAATCCAGCTCATCGTAACGTGTTTGCTCATAAATTCAACAGACGCCACTAGTATTCTGACATTTATGCTGACATTTTGTGTAGACTGTTATGAGTGACTTACAGTTGCAAAGTTTATATTTCTCTCTATATAATACCATCAGCTGAAAGAGTGTGTCATGTTAGAGTTATCACCGATAATATTCTGTATTTATCAGTTAGAATTATCACCGATAATATTCTGTATTTATCAGTTATAAATAGTTGCTATTCACAATAAACACAATTTATTATATTTGACTATATTGTACAAATGTGTGACTACGTATTTCGACAAATTATATGGATATCTGCAAGACATTCGAAAAAACAAAAAAAAAATCCAAATTTCAAACTTTATTTAAGGGTCAAGTTTAGCTCTCAGTCTTATTGGCAAAAAATGTCCACAAAATTTAAAAAATTAAATTTAAAAATAATTTATCATTAAAGGATTTTTATGAAGAATTGTCATTGTCGTTGCTTATTGTCTTAGTAAGAAAGTGGCGCCTATTCAAAATGACGAGAGGTGGAATGTGGGGCATATTGGTGTTTATGATGACACGCAGCCTCTGTGCATATTTGGTTACATTTTTGTGGAGTTTGTTTTATTTCCAGCGTGCACGTGTGGGTGATTGAAGTTGCGATCGATCGGTATCGATTAAAATCGAAAGTGACAATATTTCCATTGAGTAGCCCATTAATATTTTAGGTGTCCAATACATGGTGAATACATGGCTTTTAATACGGTCTTATGAATATGTAAAGCCATGCTGGCCAACAGAAATATTTCGCGGTATTTTTTACGGGACTTTGTGGTAACGATTTAAATCATTGCATACCTTCCGCACTTCCTCATTACTTGTAATTACACGACACAGTTCATTTACTCGAGTGTGTACAATACAAGTCCAGTAACAAAAGCTGCTGATTCAAGACAAACAATTTAAAAATATCGGGAATTAAAAATCGTTATTAAACAGGCCAGTGTGTATCGTAAGGAAGATTTCCTTCAAGGAATACCAAGCTAATACCAAGCTAATACCAAGCTAAAACCCTGACACCCACAGTTAATAATATTTATAAGCATAAACATTTATCTTTGGCTGCATACTGCTATTTACGTAACGTACGAATTTTCTTAATTTTATACTGTGTAAATTTGCAAGATTCTATACATAAATTAAATGTTTGCCATCCCGAAGTGTTTAACACATATATAAATATACAATGATGTATCAGTTAAACACAACAAAACTTTATTATGTTTATTATTGTATTAGTGCAACATGTTTCGATTCTTATAGAATTATCTTCATTGCTAAGTAAGGATCTGTATCTTAGAAGGGCCTGAAATTGTTTCTATAAGAATCGAAACATGTTGCCCTAATAAAATAATGAACGTTATAAAGTTTTTTGTGTTTGACTGATACATCATTGTATTTTTATATATCTGTACGCAATGCGTCAGTCTGTAGTACTTTTGTAGAAATTGAATCGAATGCGTTCTGGTACATAATAAGAGGCGCACTAAATACTTCCTATCAATAACTAGTGTCACACACTTCTAGGCAGCTACGTGACAGCCTCATAGGTAATCCTGTTTGCACAGTGCATGTGAATGTCGCGTGTTGAAAAGCAGTTCGTGCTTACACTACGGTCTGTCACTGGCCGTAACTTTTGGTTGAGCAACTCCGTGCCCCTGCATTTATTACGAGGATCCGACAACAGATTCCGGGACTTATTTTGATTTTGTACCTTTGATACGTGTTGCACAACCCTGTTATCTGTTATCTGTTGTATACCCGGAGTGACCCAAGCTCGTTTGGGCACGAGTGAACAAGGACAGGCTTACCTTCAGAGTGAACACCGTGTCAGTCTACCGAATACAACTGTCACAAATTACGAATCATTGTGCAACTCAGATTCTCTTGTAAACACTTGGAACAAAAATATGCCTTGGTCAATGGATATTTAAAAACAAGATGGGGAATGTACGTATAATGTAATATTGAGGTGCGTTCGCGTAACCATTTTTATCGTTGAAAAGGAGGAAGTTTTACAAATTTCGAGGGTTTGTATGTAGCCTTGGTTATCCAGCATGTAAAACGCATGCGCCCTATTTAATGTCATCTGTGTACTGTCTTGCTTTATCATATTTGCCCCGTATTATCTCATAAACGCCACGATTTTCGAAACAAAGATGTTGAACATAGAATAAATATTATGATTTTCTCTGCAAATTTTGTCTGAAAAAGTTTTCATTCTAAAAAAATTCAGAGAGATGTGACCAAAATGTATACCGGTATTTGTGTAAAGTAACTGTAATTATTCTCAGATATTAATGAAACGTGAATGATCTCGGCAGATTTTAAAAAATTCTTGAAATTTCATGAAATTTCGCCCAGCGGGAGCCAAGTTGTTTTATTGGGACGGACAGATAGGCGGAAATGTTTGTGTCTACACTTTTCTGAAATAAGAAATTGTGTGAATCGCACAAAAAAGTCTGCTGCACTCTGAAGTCCTTCCATGAGTTTCGTGGCTTTGCTTCGTGTCAGAACGGTAGGGAACTGACAGGTAACTGGGGACACAAACAGACGGAAAGAGAGTAGCTTGAAAATTTGGTGATGAGCGAGACTGAATTTAGTGGAATGAGGAATAAATATATAGTGAAATTTGTTGCCTTAACCTACCCTATTTAAATGCTATCCTCAAACACGCAAATTTGCCACACAATGGAACGTAGCTAGCATACGTTCCATCACACATAAAATCCATTCAGAAATAGAGTACCTTAAAATGTCAAGGAGATTATGCTTTGGTTAGTTACAAAGATTCCGAAGATTTCCGAGTTTACAGATTAATATTTTGCCTATTTCTATGTGCTATGTCTGGAAAGTGGTATACGTCGGTGGAGGCTAAGTTGTCGTAATGTTTTACGTGGCTGTGAGACGGATTCTGAGTGGGCCGGGATAGCTCAGTCGTTATAGTGACTCTGGACTGGCTGGACGGTTCGGGGATCGAATCGCTGTGGGGGCGAGATTTCCACACCGGTCCAGACCGGTTCTAGGACCCATCCAGCCTCCTATACAATGGGTACCGGGTGTTTCGTGTGGGTAAAGCGGCCGGGGCGTGGCGTTGACCACCCAACCCATCTAGCGCCGAGGTTAAAGAAAACATAGAGCTATAAGTCTACTCCACTTCTGGGCCTCCGTGGCTTGTTTAAGGGTGAAATTTACCTTTTTACCTTTACCTATACGAAACGGATTCTAATAGACCAACTCTTTTGTTGCTGCGGAGGGGGACTTCTTATAATTCCACAGATAAATCTTACCAAGTGTACAGCGTATTTTTCCCCAGCTATGTTCAGAATGAGAGACAAACGTAGGCCGGACTGTGTGTCCAACTGTATATCTTACTCTGTTCTGAAACTAGTAGATGAGACCGGCTCATTTTGCATTGCTTTCATAGCAAACGTTTGAACCTTCTTATTAATATGTCATAGGTTACCGAAGGAGTAAAATCGGTACCAGATATCTCATTCAGTTCCAATTTACGCGTAAAATCGTGCGACACGCAGAAATTCTGCTTCTAGCTGCCTAACAAAAAAGGTTCATTTTTGTAGCGGCAACAATCAAAGTTTGGGCTTACAATAGACCTCATTATAGTGAGATTAGAATTCACTTTGTAATTTATATTTGCAATCAACATTTACTTATCATAAACCTAAATACAGGGTGTTTCAAAAAGAGCTTTACAACTTTGAAAGCATGGCCACCCCGTTCCCCGGATCTTACTCAACTGGATTTTTTCTTATGGTGATTCGTTAAAGATCGAGTGTTCGTACCACCTTTGCCTGCAAATGTCGTTGAACTCCGAACTCGAATTATTGCCGCAGTTGCAAAAGTGACGCCAGAGATGCTACGTAGCGTGTGGCAAGAGA
>Ga0131853_10008411_pt1 | contig 18810 bp, 12 predicted proteins | sample TergutLab28metaG_FD_92764 | JGI IMG/M metagenome (GOLD analysis project Ga0131853, IMG submission 92764) | Labiotermes labralis P1 segment gut microbial communities from Petit-Saut dam, French Guiana - Lab288 P1 (version 2) (version 2) | ecosystem: Host-associated > Arthropoda: Insects >...
GCCGGAAACTAAGTCTCTTCCACGTACTTCCAGCGTGGCGTTTGGGTCCGGGTTAAATGCACAGCCTATGTTAAATTTTATATCCTCTGCTGTACGGTCGCCAATTGCTAGGCTATACTCCCGCCTTACAAAGCTGATTATTTGGGAATCAAACTCATCCCCAGCCATACGTATAGACCTGCTTGTTACAATACCACATAAGGAAATTACAGCAATTTCACTTGTACCTCCGCCAATGTCTACAATCATGCTGCCCGTAGGCTCATGAACGGGCAGGCCCGCACCAATTGCAGCTGCCATAGGCTCTTCTATAAGTGCTACCCTGTTGGCAGACACTCCGGCTTTAATAGTTGCTTCCGCAATTGCACGTTTTTCAACTTCTGTAATGCCTGATGGTATACAAATAACTACAAATGGCTTGCGAAAAAAAGAACGGTTAGCCTTTGTTTTTTTTAAGAAATAACGAAGCATGTCACGTGTTACATCAAAATCTGCTATAACACCATCTTTTAACGGGCGGATTGCCACTATATTACCAGGGGTACGCCCAATCATTTGCTTCGCTTCATCCCCAACAGCCATGACCTTTTTGTTATCTGTGTTTATTGCAACAACCGACGGCTCGTTAAGGATAATTCCTACACCTTTGGCAAAAACTAATGTATTCGCAGTGCCCAAGTCGATACCTAAGTAATTTGTAAACATATATGATATTTCTCGCTTCCTATATAGTACTTCTCATTAATATGCCCAAAAATAAAACATTCGAACCTAAAACTTGGCAAAAAACTGTAGATTTATTATGCCAGAGGTATAAGTACTCACTGGCTTTTGTTGGATAATGTATAGTATCCCACAAAACCACAACTTTTTCAAACTTTCTTAGACATATTTTTAGAATTATTCTTATTGACATTTTATTTGACACTGTATCGCAAAAAAGTTATTATGTTACTTGTGCCCATGATGGGTGTATTTTACCTTTTTTAAAGAATACACTTGGGCTTAATATATAGGAGGTGTAATAATGCTGGCAGTATGGGTAGCAATAACTGCCGCTGTAGCTTGTATTGTAGGTTTTCTAATTTGCTTATTGTATACAAAAAAAGTTTCTGAAGCCAAAGTTGGCTCTGCCAAAGAGCAAGCAGGGACTATTATTGACGAAGCGAAGCGCACTGCAGAGGCGCGTTCTAAAGAATTGCTTCTAGAAGCAAAAGAGGAAAGTATCAAAATTAAGCACGAAGCGGAAAAAGATGCGAAAGAGCATAGGGGCGAGTTACAGCGTTTAGAAAAACGTCTGTTACAAAAAGAAGAAACGCTAGACCGCAAAATTGAAAAAGCACAGGAAAAGGAAGACAAAGCAAGACAAAAAGATGAGGCATTAGATGCCAAGCAAGCAGAAGTTGAAAAAATTGTTATAGATCAGCAAAACGAACTAGAACGAATTGCCGCAATGACTGCAGATGAAGCCAAGCAAACGCTAATTGCAGCAATAGAGCAGGAAGCGAAGTTTGAATCTGCAAAACTCCTCCGGGATATAGAGCAAAAGGCAAAATCTGAGGCGGACAAAAAAGCTAGAGATATATTGGCAAGTGCCGTACAACGCTGTGCTGTAGACCATATTGCAGAAAGTACAGTTTCTGTAGTAAATTTGCCAAACGATGATATGAAAGGCCGTATTATAGGCCGTGAAGGCCGTAATATACGTACACTGGAATCTTTAACAGGTATTGACTTGATTATTGATGACACACCTGAAGCAGTAATCCTTTCCGGTTTTGACCCAATGCGCAGGGAAATAGCACGCCTTGCACTTGAAAAACTTGTGCTTGACGGGCGTATCCACCCCACTCGTATAGAGGAAATGGTGGAAAAAGCCCGTAAAGAAGTAGAAGTTCAAATTAAAGAAGAAGGGGAAGCCGCAACATTTGAAACAGGCGTACACGGTATTCATCCAGAGCTTAGCCGTTTGCTTGGTAAAATGCGTTTCCGCACAAGCTATGGGCAAAATGTGCTTAAACATTCCATTGAAGTTGCGTATTTATGTGGGCTTTTAGCCGGGGAACTTGGCGCAGATATTAAACTAGCAAAACGTGCCGGGCTCTTACACGATATTGGCAAAGCAATAGACCACGATGTCGAAGGCTCTCATGTATCCATTGGTGCTGCACTATGTAAAAAATACAAGGAATCTGCACTGGTTGTTAATGCAGTAGAAGCCCACCATGGGGACGTTGAGCCTAACAATATAATAGCAATTATAACCCAAATTGCAGATGCCATTTCTGGTTCTCGCCCAGGCGCAAGACGGGAAACTTTAGAGGCCTACATCAAGCGTTTACAAAACTTAGAGGCTATAGCAGACAGCTTTAACGGGGTTGAAAAATCATTTGCTATCCAAGCCGGACGTGAATTACGAATTGTTATTATTCCGGAAGCGGTAACAGATGCAGAGCTTACACTGCTTGCACGTGATATTGCCAAGCGCATTGAAAGTGAATTGGAATATCCGGGACAAATTAAAGTTAGCTTAATACGTGAGACAAGAGCTATTGAATATGCTAAGTAAGTAATAAAAATAGCCCCGTAACTCCGGGCTTGTTCCGGAAGTTACGGGGCTTTTAAATTATCAATAATTAATTTAGCAACTACAGTCTTCAAAGCTGTCACATTCTGTTTCGCGTTTTTCGTGTGGGGATGGGCAGGAATTTCCTACTTCAATGGTATCTAGGCAGCAATGCTTAGATTGGTCGTTGTGTTTGCAGTTTTTTACATTGCATTTAATGTGTGGGTTAATCATTTTATTTTTCTCCTTTCATTAGGCTTCTTCTGAAATTGGAATCAAGTATGCAAAATGCTCCCTGATTCCGTATATCAAATTTAACATTCCCCGGCAGGTCGGGTATTATTCTTTAGAGGTGTTTTATGGACTTAAAAAAACAAATTCGTGAAATTTGGGATTTTCCTATCCCTGGCATTTTGTTTAGGGACATTACAACGGTTTTAAAAGACCCCGTAGCCCTAAAATACTCCATCGATTCTATGAAGGACATTGTAAAGGACTTGGAGTTTGACGCAATTTTAGGCCCAGAGTCTCGTGGGTTTATTTTTGGTGTGCCAATGGCGTATAGCATGGACAAGGGTTTTGTTCCTGTACGCAAGGCAGGCAAATTGCCGGCAGAAGTTGCCGCCAAGGAATACGCATTAGAGTATGGTACAGCCACAATAGAAATTCATAAAGACGCTATTTCCCCGGGGCAACGTTTTATTATTGTAGATGACCTTTTGGCAACAGGCGGCACTGCAAAAGCTGTTGTAGACTTAGTGGAAGAAATGGGTGGCATTGTTGTTGCACATTTGTATTTTATTGAGCTTGCGGGCTTAGGTGGGCGTGCTGTGCTTCGCGGGCAAGATGTGAGGGCGGTGTTAGTATATGAATAATATTCCCGTAGAAAAGTCTAGGGAAAAACTTTATTCGCTGCTAGGGGATTTGCCTAACACACCCTTATCTGCAAAACTTGTGGCCGAAGATGACATGGGTAATTATATATTAGAACATTTGATTTTGGATTTGAACGGTTTTGAGAATGTACCCGCATTTTTCACACGGCCCAAGAATGCACAAAAGCCTTACCCTGTAGTTTTATTTTCCCATTCCCATGGCGGGTTTTACCATATGGGCAAAAACGAACTGCTACACCCTGCCCCATATATGTACAAAAAACCGTATGCGCAAGTACTATCTGAAATGGGCATAGCCTGCCTTGCCATAGACCATTGGTGCTTTGGGGAGCGCAGTGGCAGAAGCGAACAAGAAACGTTCCGCTCTATGATATGGAAAGGCCAAGTAATGTGGGGCATGATGGTTTACGATTCGTTGCGGGCGGTAGACTATATTGTGTCTCGGCCGGATACAGACAACAGCCGTATTGGCGCACTTGGTATGTCTATGGGAAGCAGTATGTCTATATGGGTTGCTGCTCTTGATACGCGCATTAAAACTTGTGTAGATATTTGCTGCCTTACAGACTTTGAGGAGCTTGAGAAACAGGGCAACCTAAGTGCGCACGGGATATTTTATTACGTACCGTCTCTTACAAAATATTTTTCCATGGCAGACATTAATGCGTTAATTGCACCACGGGCACATCTTTCTACGGCAGGAGTGTACGATAATTTAACCCCTGTTGCAGGCCTTGCGAAAATTGAAAAAGAGTTGAAGGACGTTTATGCACGAATAGGAGAGCCGGAAAATTTTATATTAAAAACCTACCCTTGCGGGCATTTGGAGACACGTGAAATGCGTGAGGATGTGCTTGAATATATCAGGCATAAGTTATAGAACTAAAACCCGCAATTCATGCATTGGTTGATATATTTTATATTTTGCCGTAAAAATTTCTGTTTCAATTGCAATAAATGACCGACCGTTTACAAGCTCTCGGAATATTTCGGGAGCTTTTTCTATTTGCCAGTCTTGACTTAGTATGCAGTGGTATTGCCCGGCGGGAATGGGGATGGTTTTTGTGTCTTCTATTATATGGGTGGGAACTTGCCCAAAACCGTAGTATTCCGCCCCACTCGCAGAGTGCATTGCCATCATTCCGTACTCGGGCAGTTCGGTGTAACTTTCGTTATCTCCAAATGGCATGTCTACAAGTTCGCTGGCAAGGTCTACAGGGTTCATGCCTTCGATTGTGGGGTAGTGGTGTACATAAAATATTTTCTCCGAGATGTGGCGGGTGTAAATTTGCCCTGGCTTGTATTTTTCCACAATATCCATTTGCCGCTCTATATCTTTGAGAAACCGCAAACCCTGTTTTATTGCGCTTAATTTTTTTATGGCTATGCTTTTACCTTCGTTTAGGAATGCACGTGCGTCCAGTACGTCTCCGGCTTGGGTGAAACGGTGCATGTCTTTTAGCGGGATATCCATTTCTATGCAGAACCCTATTAATTCCAGCAGGTGAATTTGGTCGAAAGAGTAGTAGCGGTAGCCGGTATCCGGGTCCGTATAAGCGGGGGTTAGAACTTTAATGCGTTCATAATAGCGGATGGAGTGGATGCTTGCGCCCGATAATTTCGATATTTCGCCTATGGTTAGCAGATTTTTTTTATGCATTATGTTATTCCTTTCGTGTACATTAAAAGTTTCGCTTGACTCTAGCACTATGCTATAGTTTATCATACCCTGTGGCAAAGTTCTAAGTCAATGTTGGCCGCAACTTAGAACCAACTGGTCTCAAAATGAAACCAGTTGATTGTAATTAGAATTATACACAATCTTGAATTACTAAATAAAAGGAGAATTTTCTGTGTTTCAATTATTCCGCCAAGCTAAACTTGGCAAACTAAAAGTTTTACTACTACTAATTTCATTAGGGCTACAAGTCGCAGGTACTTTATACCTTCCACGGCTCACAGCCCGGCTACTTAACTACGGCGTTTTACCCGGCGACCAAGACTATGTATTTTCTACAGGGGCGTTAATGCTGGTGGTTGCCGTTATTACGGGCGTGTTTTCCGTAGCCACCACATATTTTTCTGCTTGGGTGGCAACGGGTTTTGCAAGAAATACCCGCAAAAAACTTTTTGGGCATATCCAAAAATTATCTTACCAAGACTATAGGCACTTTAACACGTCATCCCTCATAACCCGCGCTACTAACGACGTAGAGCAGCTTCAATCTACGCTAAGTATGGTATTCCAGTCGTTGTTGCCTGCACCGTTTGTGGTGGTTGTAGGTGTAACACTGTCTTTTAGAAGCGACCCATACATGGCACTTATTGTAGGTATTGCAACCACGGTTTTTATTACGTTAATTGGTATTGTAGCGTACAGAGTACTTCCTATTTTTGCAGAAGTGCAGAAGGGTTTGGACAAAATTAACGATAAAGTGCGCCAGTTTATAAACGGTATACGTGTAATACGTGCCTATAACCGTACAAAGTTAGAACGTGACCACTTAGATGCATCATTTTCTAAGTTTGCTGCGCTTAATATTAAGATAAACCGCCTCTTTGCCGCTATTTTCCCGGTAGTTTTGCTTGTTATGAACCTTACATTAGTAGCAATTGTATGGTTTGGCGGCCTACGGATAGAAGCCGGAAGTATGCAAATTGGCGACATTGCTGCCGTAATGGAATACAGTATGAATATACTTTGGTATGTAATATTTGCAGTTTTTTCTATCATATTCATTCCAAGAGCAATGGTTTGTGCCAAGCGTATTAGGGAAGTTTTGGATTATAAGCCGGAAATAAATGATGGTAAAAACCACATACAGCAGGGTAATTTACGCCTAGAGTTTTGTGGTGTAGAATTCCGCTACCAAGATGCAGAAAACCCTGTATTGCGTGACCTTAACTTTGTATGCGAACAAGGCACAACCACAGCAATAATAGGTGGAACAGGCTCTGGCAAAAGCACAATTGCCAGAATGCTGCCGCGGCTGCTAGATGTTTCCAGTGGGCAAGTGTTGATAAATGATACATGCATAAAAGACATCCCGCAAGAAGAATTGCGTCGCATGGTAGGCTTTGTCCCGCAAAATGCCTTCTTATTTAGCGGGACAATTGCAAACAACTTACGCCATGGCAACAAAGAAGCCACAGAGCAAGATATGATAAATGCGGCGGAAACTGCCCAAGCGATGGAATTTATCAGCCAGCTACCGGAGAAATTTGACGCACCTGTTTCACAAGGCGGGCGTAACTTCTCTGGTGGGCAGCGGCAGCGGCTTTCCATTGCCCGTATGCTTATGAAACAACCGGATATTTATGTGTTTGACGATAGTTTTTCCGCACTGGATTTTAAAACAGATGCAGCTTTACGGGCGGCGTTAAAACCCATAACCCGCAAAGCTATTGTAATAACCATTGCCCAGCGCATAGGCACAATTAAAGACGCAGACCAGATTCTTGTAGTGGACGAAGGGCGCATTGTAGGCAGTGGAACACATCTGGAGTTATTGCAAAACTGTGAAACGTATTTAGATATTGCAAAGTCTCAGCTAAGTGAAGAAGAACTTGCGGTGCAGGAAACATTCACTTCGCTCATTGCACCTAATGCAACAGAATTTTCAGTTGATAATAATCTCTTACCAACTGAAAAACAAGGAAAGGCAGGTGACAACTAATGAATGAAGAAAACAAACAATACGATGTGCTAGACGCAGATATGTCTATGTCTACAGAAAAAGCAAAAAATGCTTGGAAAACCTGCAAACGCCTAGCTTCAACCCTTTCATTTCAAAAATTGCAGTTAATAATTGCGTTCTCGTTTGCTACGGTTGCGGTTATGCTAAGCTTACGTGCCCCAATTATTTTTGCACGTGCTATGGATACACTGTTCGAAGGTATTGCTCCTGTGTTTTTTGGCGGTGAAATTAGCATCGACTTTTCTGCCCTTGGAAGCATTATGATATTGCTTATTGGCATTTATGGCATCAGCGCAACTTTTTCATTTTTTCAGGAATATATGATGGCGGGGGTTTCCCAAAAACTAGTGCTGCACTTACGGGAAAAAGTTAGCCGTAAACTTGCCAATGTCCCCCTAAAATTTTACGATACCCACAAAAAAGGCGAAATCCTAAGCCGTGTAACCAACGACTTAGAGCGGCTTCAGGAAATTATGCGGGATGCAATAATGCGCTTGTTTACGTCCGCTCTTACAATAATTGGCGCAATTATACTAATGTTCCGCATCAACTGGGTTTTAACGCTTATTGCAATTGGCGCAATATTTATTGGCATTGTAATTACTGCAGTTGTAAGCATTATCAGCAATGTGTATTTTACAAACCGCCAAAAATCTGTCGGGGTGTTTAATACTCACATAGAAGAATATTTTTCCGGCCAGGTAGAAGTTAAAACCTTTAACTTAGAGGGCGAGGCCATTAACACCACCAACAAAGCAATCGACCAGCTTTATAAAGACGACAGGAAAGCACAGTTTATAATGTTTGCAATCATGCCAATAATCCGGCTTTTTAACCAAATTGGGTATGTGCTAATTGCGGGTATTGGTGCGTCGCTAGTTATACGCGGGCGCATTTCTATTGGGCAAATTCAGGCGTTTTTTCAATACGTAAGTATGTCTGCAGAGCCTATGGCAGAAGCTGGTTACGTAGCAAACTCTTTGCAATCTGCAATAGCTTCTGCAGAGCGTGTGTTCGAACTTTTAGACGAAGAGGAAGAAGTGCAGGACAGCACAAACCCAGTGCAATTAGAAAGCCCCAAGGGTGATATTGCATTCGAAAATGTTCAATTTGGATACGGCGAAAAATTGCTGATGGACGGCATAAGTTTTAACGTGAAAGCCAAGCAAAAAGTAGCCATTGTGGGCCCTACCGGTGCGGGTAAAACTACACTAGTAAACCTGCTAATGCGCTTTTACGAGGTACAAGGCGGCAGAATTACTGTAGACGGCGTAGATATTCGGGATTTTGAACGGCAGTACTTGCGCTCATTATTTGGTATGGTACTGCAAGATTCCTGGATTTTTGACGGTAGCATTATGGAAAACATTTCATACGGCCGCCACGGCAGTAACCAAGCCACCATGGAGGAAGTTGTAAAGGCTGCAAAAATGGCACGGGCGGACTTTTTTATTCGCACATTGCCAAAAGGTTACGACACTGTAATGAGCGACGAAAACGCCAACCTTTCCCAGGGTGAAAAGCAGCTGCTATGTATTGTGCGGGCAATTTTAGCAAACCCATATTTCCTATTGCTAGACGAAGCAACATCTAGCGTAGATACCCGCACAGAGCAGCATATACAGCGTGCGATGGACGTTTTAATGCAAGGGCGCACCAGTTTTGTAATTGCCCACAGGCTTTCTACTATAAAGAATGCAGATGTTATTTTGGTTATGGATAATGGGACTATTGTGGAAGCAGGAAGCCATACGGAACTGCTTGCAAAGGGTGGAATGTATAGTGAGTTGTACAATAGCCAGTTTGCCGGGTAGAGAGAATTGACAAGCGCAGACACTTATCATGCAATTTCTGATATTGTTACAAAATAGTGTTTGGAGGTGTTATAAATGGACACAAAAAAGAAGCTAAACGCTTTTGTTTGGATAGGCTTTGCTCTTGATTTAATTGGATTTGTTATCGCGTTGTGGTGGATCTTTAACCTCGGTGTTGGCATCATGATTGCTGGCCTAATATTCTCTGTCATCGGCCTATTCCTTTGCATTAAGCAAAAGGGTAATGTTGGAACTGCGGCTTTCTACGTTTTACTTGACGTTGCATTCTTAATTTACCTTGTATTATTTCTATAAGATTTTATTAGCTCCATACGATAAAGAGGCGTTTTTAGTAAAGAAAAGCGTCTCTTTTTAGTTTACATAAATGTAGGAAACCATAAGAAATATTGACGAATAAACTTTACAAGGAGTATACTGTTCACAAATAAAGGCAATCTACGAAAACCTAATTTTCACATATGTCCGCTTCTCGAAAACGCACCTAAAGCCGAGCATTTTCTGCGATGCGACACCGCTCAAGAAGGTTTTCGGAGGTTGCCTGAGGAAAACACGGAGGAAACAGCATGAACATAAGAAAGGTTACACCGGTAGAGCGTATTCAATACAACGGAATTTGCACCACCGTATTTTTTGACATGCGGCGTACAGACATTCGTGCCCAATTACAAAACCCACAAGACCACTTAGGCGACGAAGACGACGACCCATGCTGGGGCGCATTTGATGAAAAAGGCCAGTTACAATCTGCAGTAATTGTAAACTCTTACAATATGATGATGAACGGCAAGGAAGTTAAAATGGGCGGCATAGGCGGTGTGGTAACCCGTCCGGAATCTCGCGGTAAGGGGCTAATCCGCCGTATAATGGACAAGGCTTTCCCTGCGATGGTGGAAGAAGCTGGGCAAACATTCTCTTTCCTATATCCATTTTCGTATAGTTATTACCGTAATTTTGGTTACGAAATGTGCCTGGACTACAACAAGGTAAGCATTCCTATTGAACAAATAACCGGTTACCCATATCCAAAAAACATACAAGCATTTGAACCGGGCAACGATATGACCCCTATTATGGAAATTTATAAGGAGTTCACACAAAACCGTAATTTAGCAATTGTGCGCGACCAATACAATTGGGAGTACATTTTAAACCGTGACCCGTACAAGGAGTTAAAATTTACATTTGTAAACTACGACGAAAATGGCGTTGCTAACGCATATGTATTGTACAACGTAGGCAAAAGCGGCGAATACGAGAACCGTTTACAAGTTAAAGAACTTTGCTGGCGCACTAAGGAAGGGCTGCACAATGTTTTCGGCTTTTTTTCAAAACTAAGCTCGGAGTTTAGCTCTGTAGAATGGAATGCCCCATGCGATGTTAATGTTCATGCACTGTTCCCAGAGGCTTATGATGTAAGCTGGAGTGTTAATGCCGCCGGCATGAACCGTGTTGTAGATGTTAAGGCGGGGTTAGCAACCCTACGTGCACCTTCTGGCAGTGGGAAAGTTACACTTGATGTTGCGGATACTTATTGGAAGGATAACTCCGGCAAGTATACAATTCAGTGGGAGGCCGGGAGTTTAACTGTTGCAAAAGACACAAACGAAAATGTTGATATGGCTATTAGTGTAGAAACTCTTGCGCAGTTAGTAACGGGGTACATGACACCAAGTGAAGTTGCGTTGAAAAAGGAAGTGGTTACTTATAGTAACCATTTGGCACTTGAGCAGCTGTTCCCTAAACAGAGGTTGTTTATTGTGGAGAGATTCTGATAATATTTCCTAGCATATAAAAAACCTGCTCTCAGCACATTGAGGCAGGTTTTTTTATTTCCACTACAAAATATAATCTGATAAACAATCATACCAATGCACGTACAGTTTACCATTAACGGTAAACCGCTCGTTGTCCGGCAATTTTTCACTCCATGGCTGTTTATAGGTATTCATATTCCAATCGTCACGGTTAAAGCGCCGCCATAAAACAGTGCGCCCATTAGCGTCGATAAACTGCTCAGTTAAATAGCCACGCACATCATCTACATACATCAAACAAACGCAGTCGTATAATTTGCCACCAATGGTAACCAAGTTACGCCCCACAACATCCGTAATTTTGTCTTGCATGCAAGATTGTACATTGTTACCATCTCGTACAATAGCTCCTTTGGGCTTAAGGTCAATTTCTTTGCCGTAGTTGTCGTTGCTAACACCCCATTTGGACCAAAATTCTTCATCCAAGAAGGTTGTCATCCATTTTAGGCCATCGGCAATGTGGGTTACGGCAAGCGGGCGTTTATGGGTGTCGGTTAACTGTTCCACAAAAATGTAGCATACTGGCTCGGTTTTGCCACCTTCATGCTCGTCATACTCATTAGAAACAATTTCAACCCCTTCAATACCATGCACAACAGCACGGCCGGTTACTTCCACTTCTGTGCGGTGGGTGCGCTTTTTCTCCGGCCAGTCGTACATTGCCCATGTACATTTTTCGCCCAATCTTGGCACTATGAACCACCCCATTACTTCTTCCCATCTTACCGGGAAAGGTACCTCATTTAAATTCTCGATTTTATATTCCGGCAGTGTATCCGGTAATTTTTGCATTTTACACTCTCCTTTCGAGTTTGCTAGTTTGTAGGTTAGTGAGTGAGGATGTATGCGTTTGAAGTGCTGTTTTGCGGTATGCAACCGGCTTTTTACTGTGCCTACGGGTACCCCAAGCAAGCGTGAAATTTCTGCTTGAGACAAGCGCTGAATGTAGAATAGCCACAAAATTTGCGAATCTTTTGGGTTTAGCAATGCCAATGTTTCCTGAACTGTTTCAGCAATTGTCAAACCGTATTGGCTTTGAGACAGTGCATTTTCCAAAACAGCGTCGCTTTCTATAGGGACTTCCTGCTGCTTGGCGTATTTGCGGTAAAAGTCGTTGCATTTGTTGGAAGCAATGCGCAAGAGCCATGGCTTGAATGCGTCTATGCTTTTGAGAGTATTACGTTGCAAATAAGAGGCTAGTAACGTTTCTTGTAAAACGTCGTCTGCATCTGCTTTGCTTGGCATTTTATAGTAGACATACCGCTTTAAAGCGCTTTCGCAAGATGTTATATGATGTGTAAATTCTGCGTCGTTCACATTACCACCTCACTTGTTTGTTTATATTTATTGAAATCGACTTCACTATTATAGACGTGAAAATTAGTTTAAAGGTTCATTTGATAAAAATAATGTTGCAATATCATAAAACAACAAACAAAAACCGCTATAACATTGCCGATAAAATCGTCAATACTTACAGCGGCTTTTTTGAACTTTGAACATATGTTTTAAATTTTCTCCCAAACCCTAGCTGCAAGCACAGTCATATCATCTTTAAGGGTACCGCTGTCAGACCGCTTTGCTGCTTCGCTAAGCAAATAATCTGCAACATCTTGCGGGTTGGAGTATCTGCAGTCCTTCAGGGCGTCTTTTACCCAGTACTCATCTTCGCCTGCAGTGGTTACACCGTCTGTTGCCATTACAATTATATCGTCGTGTTGTAGCTGGCGGGTGGTAACTTCCAAATCTACGTCGTTTAACATGCCAATTGGCAGGGAAGAAGAGCGAATTATCGCTACTTGCCCGTTGCGTATTACATAAGCTTCTGCTGCCCCAATTTTAATAAATTCCGCCTGACCTGTGTAAAGGTCTACGGCGCAAATATCTAGCGTAGAAAAACTTTCTTCATTGCTTTTTAGCACAAGTACGGTATTTATCATGCGTACTGCAAGTTCTTTATCAAAACCACTTTCTATAAAGTCCTCTAAAAGCCCAACTGTTGCGGCAGACTCTCGTCCGGCACGCTCCCCGCTGCCCATACCGTCGGACAGGGCAAGCAAGTATGAGCCGTTGCGTAATTCTATTGCAGAGTAGCTGTCTCCACTGCCTTTGGTGGCTTTTTTTGCACGATGGGCCACGCCGCTTGTTAAGCGTAGTTTCTGGTCTTCCATAAAACGAATACGGCACATCCCGCCCCGTATGTCGCAATCTGCGCCTTCTATTCGCATTTTTCGCTTCAAAACAGAATTAAGCACAGGCAACATTTCTTTTGCGCAAGACTTTTTCCTCATACATGCCTTATGGCTTATAGATACCTTGTATTTTCCTGCATTATCTTCCAATACAATTACACTTGATACCTCTACTTTTTGCCTAAGTAGTGCAAGTATCATTTCTTCTTCTAAGCCCTCGTGAAAACGGAGAGACATGTCAATCTCGTCGGAAAGGCATTTGACAATGCCAGAAACACCGTGTAATTGCTGGCTTATAAGCTCACGGGTTTCGCTTATGCGGTTGTGCCATAACAAATCGTTTCTGTACACATTATAGACGGCGTTTAGCTCCCCGGCCAAAGTTTCCGGCTGCTTGCAGTCTGTGCGGAATTTCTTGTGCATATCCTCCACTGTGGCCGTCCCCCTTTGGGAACAAGCGTTTAACATCGAATAAATTTGCTGGTGTGTGTTATACAAATCGTCTTCCCAGCACCACTCCTGCTGAGGGCAGGCGCTACAAGCCCGGGTGGCTACATCGTCTACCAATAGGCTGATATCGTGCTTGTTTAGCCCTATTTTGGGTTTTGATAAACCACTAAATGTATCCGCCAGTTTTTCAAATGCGGAAGCAAAACTATCTAGCCGGCGGGTAGTTTCTTCTTTTATTTTGTCCATATAATCGTCTGCGCTGTCTAAAACGGGGTTGATGGCAGATGCTACATTAAAATAAAAGGACTGTGGCGTTAAAATAAAAGCCATTCCCCCTGCGGTTAAGGCATACACCATAGAGTACCCAATCCAAGAACGCGCCAGTACAAATACAGCCAAGCCTCCAAGTATCCCTACTCCTGCAATAACCGCAGGCCTGCCCCATTGTTTGGCAAAACCGCCCCCAAGCCCTGCAAGGCCAAGTATTGCTGCCCAAGAAGAATCCCAATACCCGGCAAGGTGCAGGAATAGCCCAAGCAACATACCTGCTGCTGCTGCCATAGACGGGCCACCCTTAAAGGCCACAATGCACAGCACATACACGCAAAAGAAAATTCGCAACGGCATTGCCCCTACATAAATATCGCTTGCACCGGCAATTACACCGGCCAGCACAATTGTAAGTGCGGTAATATCTTCCCCGGAAAGCAATTTGGCCCGCCGCCTGCGGCCTGTTAAAATTACATGCGCACGCTTAAGAATAAGAGTTAACGCCCCGGCCAGTGCAGTTTCTAAAATTGTAACGGTAAATAGGAAGGGGCTCATCCCGTAAAAAACAGCAACTATTGCGCCGGAAATTAACATTGCCCCAGCGGAAGCTGCTGCAATAAACGGTAGCCTTAGCCACTCACGAGCTTCCCCACGAGTGAGGCGAACCATAAAAAAATAATAAGTACACATGATACCAAGTGCAAGCAAATAACGAACTGTTAGCAAATTACCAAGACGAGTAAACAGCCCAAGTGCCAAAAACACGGCAGTTAAATAAAACCCTTTACTTGCCCCCATAAATGCCGCAAGAAATGGAATAGCCAGCGGGTTAACAAATGTGAAAACCATAGCTCGCCCAATAAAAAAGCCAAATACCGCCACTAACGCAGATGCTATGTTGCTTTTATTTATAATCGGTTTTGGAATTTCAGGTTTGGTGGTTTGCTGCAGTGTGCTTCTTCTTGGTGAGCTTGCGCCATAGTTCATAAAATCGCCCCTATTTTAAGAAGGTTGTCCTATGGATTGTACTACCATGCCAATGTATGTTTTGTCAAAACTTGGAATTAAATTAATAAAAGTAATAACCAACATCACACCCTGTTTACCCAAATACAATATCATGATAAAATTAGGCTTGTCTGGCAAGAAAGCGGCTCTGCCGCATTAGGCAGCGAACGTTTCCCGTGCCCGACCGAAAGGAATGAAATCAAACATGGATAAACTAACCGGAGCAAGCCTGGATATAGAACAAGCCGAGCATAACAAACTCTACGCCATATTTCCACAATGCTTCACCGATGGCAAACTGGATATAGACAAACTACTAAACCTTTGCGGTGAATATATACATGAAGATTTTGAGAAATATAAATTCGAATGGAAAGGCAAAGCCGAATGCTATCGCATTGCCGCTAAACGCTCTACAGGCACTTTACGTCCTGCTGTAGAAGAAAGCGTTAACTTTCACACCACCAAAAACCTATACATAGAAGGAGATAACCTAGAAGTACTAAAATTACTACAAACAAGCTATTTCCGCAAAGTAAAAATGATATACATCGACCCACCTTACAACACAGGCAACGACTTTATATATAACGACGATTTTACTAACCCTATAGCCCATTACAAAGAAATAACCAGCCAAGCTACCAAAAGTAACCCGGAAACCATGGGCCGCTTCCACACAGCTTGGCTTAATATGATGTACCCCCGCCTGCGCCTTGCTCATAACCTTTTACGGGACGATGGCGTCATTTTTATTTCCATAGACGATAACGAAGTGCACAACCTGCGCAAAATTTGCGACGAAATTTTTGGCGAAGAGAATTTCATAGGCCAATTTGTAGTAGGCTCCACACCAAACGCACGGGACTACGGCCACATTGGAAAAATGCACGAATACATCTTGTTCTACGGAAAAAACATAAACGCAACCACCACATTCATGCTCCCTGAAATTGATAAAACATTTAAATACACCGACGCAGGCGGCGGTTATAACATCCACCCCCTTTACAATAGTAACGAAGCATTTACAAACGAAAACCGCCCCAATTTATTCTACCCATTCTACTTATACCTTGACGAAAAATTGGAGAACAATTTCTATAAAATAGGGCTGGAAAAAAGGGAAAACGCAATTGAAATATATCCACCAAAATCCCAAAAAAACGGGGTTCAATTCGTCTGGCGCTGGGGAAAAGAAAAAGCATTAGAGAACATGAACATAGAAATAATCGGCTATAAAACAATTGATGGCGAATACCGTATTGTGCAAAAAATGCGCCATGACGAAAAATTAATAAGAAGTCTTCTGCTGGAAAAAAGCTTCACAAGCAGACGGGGCACAGCCGAAATGGAAAACTTGCTTGAAGGCAAAATTTTTTCCTTCCCAAAACCTATTGAATTGGTGAAACACTTGGTAGCGGCAGGAACAGAAAAAGACGACATAATTCTAGACTTCTTTTCCGGCTCTGCAACCGCAGCTCACGCAGTAATGCAATTAAACGCCGAAGACGGCAATAACCGCCGCTTTATAATGGTACAGCTCCCAGAAGTAACAGACGAAAAGTCCGAAGCCTATAAAGCAGGCTACAAAAACATATGCGAAATTGGCAAAGAGCGCATTAGCCGTGTCGGTAAAAAAATTATTGATAACTATAATGTAGACATAGGCTTCCGCACTCTAAAACTAGACACCTCCAACCTAACAGCATGGGACGCCTCCCTAATAACAGACAACAACCTACAAACATTATACGACAGAATAGACACCTTAGAGCAAACAATAAAGCCCAACCGAACCCACCTAGACATCATCTTCGAAGTAATGCTAAAAACGGGTGTACCACTAGATTATGTAGTTTCCCAAATAACAGCGGGTACAAAAACATGCTACTCTATTGGCAGCAAGCTGTTTAAAACAAACGAAGATTGCCAATTACTAATTTGCCTGGAAAAAGGAATAACCCCGGAAGATATCACCGCCATGTGCAACATTGCAACAAAAATAATAGCCGCAGAAGAAGCCTTTAAGGACGACACTGCACTATCAAACGCTCATTATATTTTACGAGACAGAGATGTTGAGATGAAATTGCTGTAGTAATTACACCAGATGTAAAAATACACCAAAAAATATAAACTCACGGGAGCAAACACCATGAACAAGTTTAGCGGAACAAGCCTAGACATAGAGCAAGCCGAACGTGACAAACTACGCTTCATATTTCCGCAATGCTTTGCCGAAGGCAAGCTGGATATAGACAAGCTACTAAACCTTTGCGGTGAATATATAGATGAAGATTTTGAAAAATATAAGTTCGAGTGGAAAGGCAAGGCCGAATGCTATCGTATTGCAAGCAAACGTTCCACCGGCACGTTGCGCCCTGCCATAGACGAAAGCATTAATTTTGACACCACCAAAAACCTTTACATCGAAGGAGATAACCTGGAAGTACTAAAGCTGTTACAAACAAGCTATTTCCGCAAAATAAAAATGATATATATCGACCCACCCTACAACACAGGCAACGATTTTATATACAACGACAACTTTGCAGACCCTATAGCCCATTACAAGGAAATTACCAGCCAAGCCACAAAAAGCAACCCAGAAACTATGGGGCGTTTTCATACAGCTTGGCTTAATATGATGTTCCCACGCTTGCGCCTTGCCCATAACCTTTTGCGGGACGACGGGGTTATTTTTATTTCAATTGACGATAATGAAGTTCATAACTTGCGCAAGTTGTGCGATGAGGTTTTTGGGGAAGAAAATTTTGTAGCACAAATTGCCAACACCAACAACCCCAAAGGGCGTTCAGACGACAAATACGTAGCCACTGCGCACGAACATTTACTTGTGTATGCCAAATTTTTTGGGCAATTAGATTGGTACGGATTTGAGCCAGGAGACGAAATAATTAAACGATACAACAAAACCGATACAAACGGGAAAAAATACAGAGAAATTGATTTGAGAAAAACAGGTGAAAACGACTTGCGAGAAGATAGGCCCAATTTGTTTTATTACTTTTACTACAATGAAGCCACAGGCAACTTCTATCCATCTCGGGAAGATGCCGCCATAGACGGATATATTCAAATTAAACCACAGCGCGAAGATGGAAAAGAAGGAAATTGGCGCTGGGGCATGGATACCGCCAAGGAGAAACTTAACACATTAACCCCTAAATTTATGCCATCACGAAAAGTTTGGGGCATTATGGAAAAGGATTATTTGGAAGGACGCTCTCTTGTAAAACCAACAAGCTCGTGGGCTTTTAAAGACGTGAATAGCGAACGTGGCACAGAAGAATTTATCGGCCTTGGATTTGACAAGCGAATTTTCCCTAAACCAAAACCTTTGGGAACAATTAAACGTTGCATAAAGCTGGCAACTACGGGTAACGACATAATACTAGACTTCTTCTCTGGCTCTGCCACCGCTGCCCACGCCATAATGCAACTAAATGCCGAAGATGGCAACAATCGTCGCTTCATAATGGTACAACTCCCAGAAGTAACAGACGAAAAATCCGAAGCCTTTAACGCAGGCTACAAAAACATATGCGAAGTTGGCAAAGAGCGCATACGTCGTGCCGGTAAGCACACACAAAATAAAAGCATTGACACTGGCTTCCGCACCTTAAAACTAGACACTTCCAACCTGCTAACATGGGATGCAACCCCCATAACAAGCAATAACATACAAACCCTATACGACAGAATAGACACCCTAGAGCAAACTATAAAACCCAACCGCTCCCACCTAGACATAGTCTTTGAAGTGATGCTAAAAATGGGCTCTCCCTTGGATTCTATAATTTCTAAAATAACAGTAGGCACAAAAACATGCTACTCTATTGGCAACAAACCATTTAAAACAAACGAAGACTGCAAACTATTAATATGCCTAGAAAAAGAAATAACCCCGGAAGACATCACCGCCATGTGCAGCATAGCAACAAAAATAATAGCCGCAGAAGAAGCCTTCGAGGATGACACCGCCTTATCAAACGCACATTATATTTTGCGTGATAAGGACGTTGAAATGAAGTTGCTATAGGAAGAGAGTGCCAAA
>Ga0131853_10008412_pt1 | contig 18810 bp, 13 predicted proteins | sample TergutLab28metaG_FD_92764 | JGI IMG/M metagenome (GOLD analysis project Ga0131853, IMG submission 92764) | Labiotermes labralis P1 segment gut microbial communities from Petit-Saut dam, French Guiana - Lab288 P1 (version 2) (version 2) | ecosystem: Host-associated > Arthropoda: Insects >...
CCGGAGGGAAAGAGACCACTGGGGAGACCTAGGCGTAGATGGGTGGATAATATTAAGATGGATCTCCAGGAGGTGGGATGTGGGTATGTGGACTGGATTGAGTTGGCCCAGGATAGGGACAGGGGGCGGACGCTTGTGAGTGTGGTAATGAACCTTCGGGTTCCATAAAATGCGGGAATTTCTTAACTAGCTGCAAACCAGTTAGCTTCTCAAGAAGGACTCTGCACCATGGAGTAGGTAAGTAAGTATCGAATGCTACAGAATTTGTAGCACTTACCAGCTGCAGAGTGTGCTCCTGGTGGTGGCTGGGTGAAACCTACAGCTCCAGCCGGTGGTGCTGATGCAGGTGCATAACCATTATAGGCATTGATCCCAGGGTATGGAGGTGGCATATCAGTCATGTACACTGAATTTGCTGCAATAACAAAAAACAAGGGAAGTGCTACTCACTGAAAAAAATCAGGCACACTGATTTTACTATGTGCTGTGTGTTCTGGACACCCCATGTGTCAGTTTCAGTGACTATTCTTTAAAAAAAATATGCCCACTGCAGCATACAAATGTCACATAAGAAAGTACCAAAGTAAGACTGCAGCGTATTTTAGGATGGTATTCAACAAATTAAACTCAAAGTATTTGCATATTAATACCCATATCAAAACAACAGTGGGCCAAAGAAAGTGTTAATATTGTGTCTATAAAATTACAGACTTAAAAACATATGGAATAATATACCCTATACATATCATTTGACAAAAAATGTAATCTGTTAATACACAGACTTTGCCTGGGATAGGACTAATCTTGTGTACTATACACCATTTTGAACATTTAATAAGGACTTGAAGGAGTTAAAATGATTTAAATGCTTCAGTGCAAATATGTTAATAGCCTTAGAGGCAACTCCTGTCAGTATAACAGGCATACTGGTAGCAGTGGTATCAAGAGATGTGAGGTTTACACCATGAAACAAGTTTCCCTTGATCAAATAAGAATGGATCAGAGTCAATACCAGCATGTTCATTTGCAAATGTAGTACTAAAATTTAGATTTTATGTGATTTTAACAGCACGTCTCCCATTCAAGGCAAAAGAAGTCTTTGACAGAGACAACTTTCTTATACTTGTGTATTTCATACATCTTAACAGACACACTTACGGGGTGGTATATCAGGAAAGGCATGTGTTGGAGGTACCCATCCATAGTATCCAGCTGGAGATGGTGCATATGCTGGAGGCGGGGCTGCATACCACGGTCCCATGGGAGGTGCATATGGTGGTGGAGCATCATTTTGTGAACCACCTCTAGATGCTAGACAAAAAGAAAACATTAAAAACATACCCACATTATGTTCTACATTGTACAAATTTTATTACTGATGGTCTCTGTGTCTGCAAAGGTCATACATTTATATAAAGTAAATATCTGGAATCATGTATTCTTCAAGGAGGAATAGGAGTGACTAAAACAGTAAAAAGGTAAAGCAATCCCATTACAGGTTTGGACAGGCCCAGAGGGTTCCAGGAGGTTGAGGCTCCCAGATTTCAAGACAATCGGCACAAGAATGTGGTAAGGTTGTCAGCCCTACACACCGGCTGCCTTTACCCCCCAGGAAATATTCCTGGTACTCATATCTGTTAAAGGCTGAGTCAACCCCAGGGCCACAGTGTGGCTGGAAAGATTATGCCAATGAAAAATTCCAATGACACCATCCAGAATCGAGCCCATGACCTGAATTGGAGTACAGTGCCTCAACCAACTGCACCACCGCGTACCCCGACTAATACAATAAGTGATCTTTTTTTCTTCCCATCAGGACACCAGATTTTTCTCTTCCTTCTCCCCCCCCCCCCCACAAAAAAAAAAGTCTAGCTCTGGGGCCTACCCACTATCTGTTAAATGGGTACTGGCTTTTCTTCCTCTGGAGGGTAAAGCAATCAGGGCATTAAGTTGACCACTCATCTCCATCCAGTGGCAAGGCTAAAAATAAGTGGAGCTATGCCAATACTCCTATAAACTTTTACTGCATGGACAGGGACTACTCTGCCTTTCCATTTTTATCTGAACACAAAAGCCTGCATAGGTCAGTAAAATGAACGAAACTTTTCTAATACAGACCTCCAAACCCTGAAACACAGATAAAAGTAAAATGACAAATTGGTCCCTGTGCCTAATGAAGTACTCCGTGAAATGACATGAAGCACATGTACAAATCCAGTCATTCTTAACATCAGCACTAGACAGAGGTACACAGTAAGTTTCACGTCCCAAGCAATCTACCCTAGAAAATGAGGGGAAGGCTTCGGGGGGCTTCACAGCCATGCAATGGAGAAATGGTTCTTGTAGTTCATTTACAATAGAGTCAGTCTCTCAGACTACTGTAGCTTAATTATGTCATGACTTAATAAATAAAGACATGGGAAGGTTGTCAAAGGAAGCAATCACGGCCCAGAAGGGCTGAGATAAGCTACGAAGAAGTCTATCATAACAGCAGGCATTTTTGGCTCAGTTTCAAAGAGATCACCTTCCAAAAAGAAATGAACACTGTTGGAGCTGCAGATATCCTGCTTGGTCACAGTGACGAAGAAAAGACCTCTGCTCTTGCATTCTGAACATATCCTCAAATGTTATGCCACACTTTAATAGTCCAAAAATCATTTTCACATACATATACACATAATTAACACAAGAAAAGCACACATGTTTGTTCTGTTGTATACAAATTCTCTTCTCCCCAAACTCTGGTAGTCTTCCTGTTAAGAGCTTTCTGTGATGTTACGGAATAAAAAATCACAATTATCTCCACAAAACAATGTCCTAAGTCAGTTAAATCCATGTCACAGGTTTCCAGACATGTCCCTAAGATCGACCTCAATACACTGTCATATCTTTATCTTCATTTTCCATATATTCTCTTTCCATCTGACTGGTCAGAAACGTGTGAATGTGGCATCTCCACGAAACACACGACACGTCTCATCCAATCTAAACTTCCATAATTTAATCAACATAAAATACTGAACAAACAGAAACCACAAAACTTCATGCTATGCAACTTTTTCTCTCTGTTATGTAAATTTATATCTGCAAGATTATGCTCTCAAGCAACCTCAAAGCTGTTGGATGGCAAAACCTCTAATTTCGTAAACTAATTTCCACTGTTCTGTGCTCAATCAAAGATGGGAGATGGCTGGTTATATGCAACTCTGTATTCCCCATACTTGCAACTACTTTCTATTAATGTCCGTAACTGGAGAATGTGCAATGTCATGATGATGTAAGTCATACTGTTCCCAAAAGAAAATGGTGAAACTAAATACAAACACTTCTATGAATGACTGATCCTTACGTTACCTAATGACAGTATTTAAATTGCAATGGTTATGTAGCATTAAAAAAAATGCTAAGATGAACATGACTGTTAACAAAATGATTCAAAATGAAGCAGTCAAGTCCTGTTTTGAAGTAGTATCATTGGCACTCACTAAAGGAGACTGAAGAATGCAAAAATCTAGGTCAGGATTGTCTACAATGTGCTGAAATTCAAATCTGGCACCTAGAAGGATACAAGGTCAGAGAATTATTGTTACATTAACATCCTCAGTACAAACACTATGAAAGCCAACACAAAGTGAATGGCTTACTTTCTTTTTCAGTATTTAAGAAGGAACCATACAGACCTTGTACTACAACAAAACTTAATTCTCTCTTAACTCAATACACAAGTTTCAGATAATTTTAATTAAAAATGGAGTTACGCCTAACAACATTCACATACTGGAGGATCTACCAGAAGAAATCTTACCCAAAGATTGCTATGTTTTATGGCTATCTGCTAAAAATGGATGGCAGTCTGATTACTCATATGAAGAGAAACAATCACAGTGCTTCCTGAAACTTGCTATTATCCATAATAGGACACAAAATTTTATATAAGATACATACAAAATTACAATGTATGTCATTAATACATGCCAGTGAAACTGTCAACTATTTAATCTGGAGGTCTATAGATGTCACATACACCATAACAATCAGTATTTCAGGTGGCTCTTTGCAGGGGAAAAATCTATATCACAGCCATCATGACATCTTTAATTTTTGGACTGCATTACAGAAGCTTATTTGCAATGTAGCCATAACCATCTTGTGGACACAGGGACCATAAGCACAGTTTCACATATTCCAACGCACAACTCTGTTTTATATTTCAATCAGTAAATCTGACACTTTAGGATAGTCCAATACTAATGGATTAATGATAACATCAAACTTCAAAGTCCTGAGGGTACAGATAATACACTTGCCAAAGTACTATAAATCATGTATTCTGTGACACTCTGCACTTAACAGAAATGCTTACTTTCCATATGTTTCACACAACAGAAACAGCAAGACAAACAAGAATAAAAAAGCTATAATACTGCACTGTGTGTCATGTTACAAGCAAGAGCAGTTCTTCACACTGTTTGGTTACTTTCTCTCAGCCTTACTCAACAGTCAAGAGCCCATTACAGACAGCATCTTACTGCAGCAAACACTAGACAGAAAGTGAAAGTCACTCTTGCTCTCCTTGTTTTCAATAGCCAAGTGATTTTTTTTTTGTAGTCAGGTTATTGTACAGCATGCATCATCAGATCTTACACAAACATAACCAATTACAACATAGAACAACATGAAATATCAATTCAGAAAGCAATATAAATAACAAACATAAACAACCTTAAAAAGTCAGCTTTTTAAAATTATAGGAAAATGAATTCAGGGTCAAAAAATGCATATGACTGAATACTCTTTTCTTTTTTATTATGGAAATATTTAATCTGTACTTAGATGAAGTGAGAATGGGGGGGGGGACTTACTGAAATGTCTTTCTCACAGCACATATGTACATGGAAAATTCATGTGTAAAAAATATATACCTGGAATAGCCACAAACACACTTAATTTTCTTTGACAAACCTTTTAATTATTTGGTTTCGCTTTATCATAATGGACACACTAATATTTGATTCAGAGTTCAGTTTCAATAAAAACTGGAATTTAAATTCAGCCAGCTCTCCATACATGGGGCCTTTCTATTTAGCACAGTGACAGTGAAGTACCAGTTCCATCTGAATAACAGTTTCAGCCACACTTATTAATAACTGAATAACTGACCTTGATAGTACCATTGATGTACTGAAAATGTGTTCCAGTATCTGTCTAAAAGTAGCAACCTATTTAAGTTCACATGGCTATCAAGTTAGTACTTCCAAGGGTAACTAGAAAAAAATAACAGAGGGTAGCACTGCATGGCTTAAAATTGGTTCATATTCAGTTTTTTTTTTTAATCTGTTAAATTGCTGAAACCATATCAGGGGAAGAGGAAAGAGACAACACACACTTGAAACACCATCAGCCTAACTTTTCTTATGAAATGTGAAAAACAAGTTCAAATGATTCCAGTCATCTGAAGAAGAAAACATTCTCATGTGCCACTTTTCTGCTCATGAATATTCATAAAACTCTTTATCCAGAATTTCATAATTCCAATAGTGTATTACAACAGTAAGAGCCAAGAGCATACAGCACAATGTACAAAACAAAATGCACCTAAAGTAAAGTAACTTTCAGCTACCTGTAAAAGCACAAAAATTAATTCAATACAATTCAATGGTTCTACATACCCATGAATGCAGCCTTCAGCATTGCCTGGCCAAAGTCAATTGCACCACCAGACTTAAACATGAGCTTAAACTTTGCTTCCCCAACCCAGTTTCCATTCGGTTGAGCTCGGACTTTGCCTTTTATATAGTTTGCTCCGAACATTGGCTGCTCTAACTCAACCTACAACAACAGGGTTTTACTGAGGTCTCCATTCTTCTAGTGCTCAATATTATGAGACAGTGTGATGGTCTCATCTTCAAGAATTGAAATGTCCATTATGATATCTACTGCAATTGTAACTGGACTCCTTCATCCTTCTTGACACAATTCAAACAGGCACATCAATACAATCTCTACACAAAAACATGTTCATATGTGTCAGCATTCTTGTCACTAAAATATTAAACAAAATAGATGACAGACCAGTGATTTACTAATTTAATAAATGTCATTTCAGAAATCACTTTAAAATATTTTTTAAGTTAAAACATTCAAATAAAAAGCCAACTCTCTGAGATTTAATCCATTTACCCATGTAAAAAATTTTGAGATAGTCCAACTCTTCATAAACCACAGAGTTTATGAACCTTTATTTTCAAATTACTTTTTATATTCATGTTATACTTCTTGAAAAAAATTCATTACAAGAATGTGCTACAATATTTAGTATAGACTGTACAAGGTATGCATTTAGTAGTTTGCCATACAATTGCTTTCTCTGTGCCAACATGTAACTCTCCATTGCAGGATCTGAATAGCTTATTTGTGAGTCAGAGGCTGCCAAAAAATATATGTGTTGACAAATACTCACTGAATTGGCCATACTCAGAATTCAGGGTATAATAAATCAGATATGGGATATCCTTGCCTGCAAACAGTTCCTGAATCCTTGGTGCACAGTGGGAATATAATCACATTACCCCTTTGTGACAAACCATGATAAACGCTATTTACTGCTAATGGTTTCTGTTTTGTCTTCAATAATCAGACTCAGCTTCAACAATGACCACAGTGAATAATTTCATTTCATTAGTTTTTAAATGTATGGATTTATATGTGACTGGTATATTATAATTTCATGGTTACATCCACCTTCCATTCAGGATTTTCAATTTTTTTTCCTGTGTAATGTGGTTTGACGTAACAGGCAGCACGTTTTTATTTACTGAGCAGGCAAAAAATAATATTGCATAGGCAATCAAGAAAGTATAGTTCATGGCTTCAAAGTGGTGGACTTAAAGCACAGTTCACATTCAACATTCTGAATTCAAAACATGAAAAATGGCTTTCAGTCTCTTGGAAAACAAGACATAGCAGAAGAACTGATACTGACGTGCAACCATCTTGAGAGAAACACATTTCTCCTCCAGAAAGAAACAAAGAACAACACACTGCTGACACAGGCACAGTGGACTAACAATATGCACTGCTGAAATGCTGCAATTGTCATTCACAAGTTTAGAAGATGAGGCTCCCCATATTACTACAGGCTCTATTCAACTTCAGGTTTTCACGATCTCCTTCTATGGAATTATGCAACTGCTGGTGCAAGGTACTAAAAGGTATTATCACCATTACTAAGACACACTTAACAATGACATAACAATAAAGGAAAAGTACTTTTTTCATATTTATGCAGTTCGAGCAAGATCACATTGACACAATGAAATGATATATATACTGAGATTTATACATTCTAATGGCAGAACTTACAAACTTGACAAAACATGAAAACCAAAACTAGCTGTGGGAAATGATAACCACATCTGACAACCTCAATGATGTGTATGTAAATATTACAGTGCGACTACTGGACACTCAGCAAGCAACAAAATTATAGTGACCTGCAGTGGCACAGTCACCCCTAAATGGTATGTATGAAGAAAACTCAAATGATACAAATAAGTCATGTCCCTATCCCAAAAAGGGTTGATGAGAAACACAGAGACATTTATATAATATCTGTTGATACTTCTCTGTCAAATATGACATTCAGAGGACTGTGCATAGTGATATATTCTTATAATGAAAGCCAAGAAGATGCACTATTTCTCAAATTTATTTGATAAAGTACTCTACATGTTTTGGACAGGTGCACTGTCCATCATCAGGAGTTCCAACCTGACCATGCTAGCAGATGCCAACAGAACTAGCATGACAAATACCTATTGTGTATATACAGTGTTGAGATACTCCTGATGATGGACAGTGAACCTGTCCGAAACATGTAGAGTACTTTATCAAATAAATTTGAGAAATAGTGCATCTCATTGGCTTTCATTGTAATAATTTCTCTGTCAATTGTAACAGTGTGTGAAACAGCACTGTAAGAACAGACACCTGGACAGAACTATATAAGTACTTCAAGAGTCTTGCACCTTTCATTTAAGGTCCTCTAACCCGATTTGAATTTTTCTTGCTACATAAAGAATATCTTACACAAGTACGTACATTTACTGGGTTATTTTCCATTATCAAACAATTTTTGGTATGTACTGAGCATCAGATCATCACTACAAAGCACCTTATACTTCATGCAAACTTGTAACAACACAGCCATGACTTTCTCCTACTGTATTCTCAACAGACACTGTTCCATAAGGAAGCCTGCTTAATCCCAAAATGTGACAGAGTTATACACAACACTACATTAATAACAGAACTTACATCTTTAAGAGTAATAAATGGAAAACTGAAAGACTGCATTTTGTCCTTTGATTCCTTGGCATTGAAAATCATGCGATGAGTGGTTAAGTACAGTCGTCCATGTTTAGAGCCCTTGAATTCTGGTTGATCTTGCCCATGAAATTCCATGGTTACATTATCACAGAACAGCAGGATGCTGAAATACGATTAGTCAATTATATTCGCATATATAATCCCATAAACTGATAACTTACACATGAAGGACAGTGCAAAATAGTGGAAACACAGATGTTTGTTTATACAAGATTTTATAAATCCCTATTACATAATACATTTTGTTCAATAAAACTACACATAAAGACAGACAAGTGGTTGTTACTTTAAGAGACTGTAATGGCACACCTGTTCTACAGTTGACAACTCAATGATGTTTTCAAATTGCATGTAGGACTAAAATTCTCCCCTCCATCCTCCTGCTTTGACACCCTACCCACATTTGCATCCTCAGCACTGTATCTACATGAGTTTTTTTTCCACAGAAACAAACTTGGTAAAATTTATTCGCCCCTGAAGAAATTAGTTTGCACAAGCATTAATCATTCACCCATGGGAGGAGGATGGGTATAAGACTGGGAACCATTCAACCTATTGGTCTCACAGTTGATACTGGCAGCTCAGAACTTGTTTACTCCTACCCAGTGGACCTACAGCATCCATAACACTGCACGGAAATGTCCATCAGCCCACTTTCTGATTAGCACTGCCTGTACAGTCTTTAACTTTTAAGAGCGTTATTAATATGGTGAAACGTTTCAGTTGACCAAATAATTGATCGTATGTAATTTTTTGATGACATCACCGACCACACATACTTTTAACATACAGTGGTGACGAGCTGGATGCAGTGTGACCGGTGACAGAATAGAAACTTTTGTACTGTGTCTTTAAATATTTTAGTAACATCCTTCTGTTATATATACAAGAGCACACCTCCAGTATTAAGAAAGCCGAATTTAAAAACAATGCATAGTCAAACACAGGAAGTTGCTGCTTATGTGTATAGTTTCATGGTGGAAGAAGTAAAACAAAGATATTCATCATCTAAAGACATGAAAGAAGTCAGGAACAAGTCAATCAGAAATGAATGAACAGGAGAAAAGTAACGAAGAAGATAGGCCTCGTGCATTTGGCACTCCAAGGAAAACATGTATGTGCTAGAACATGTAAAGAATTTTGACAATTTGAACAAATGTGTTACCAGCTGTAACATTCATAATATTCTGTCCAAGGAAAACACTGCTAATATCTAAGATGTTCGAGATAGTTAAAATCTCCATTAAAATCCAGTGTAAGTGGCCAAATCTAAGGAAAATCATAATTGTAAGACTTTAGATGGAAAGAAACTACAACAAATACATCTGTATTAATTGAGCCCCATGATACTATATCCCTACATATATGATATCTAATAAAAGTTTTAGATGCTAGGTGTAGAGGAGTCACTATGTACTGTAACTTCAGTCACTATGGGTTCATTCAACGAATCCAAAAACTATTATTTTCTAAGAACTGAAAGTAAGTCAACTAAACTTCCTTAAAAACATTAGTGCTCTACTTTCTGTGTACTCACACTATACAGCAGCACTATCCATGCTTGTGCAGTGAACAGCAGGGCAGAATTCCCTTACATAAGTAGCTCACTTTACTTTACACCCTACCCTAAGGACATTCCACTGACCAAGAACATTCGCATGACTAACATAAAAGCAAACAATGTGACTACCAACTGGGCCATGTCAGCCACATTTTGGAGTACCCACACAGAGAGACACTGAGATTCGTCACTGCAGCACAACTGTGCAATTCACATTTAAGCATGAACCACAGTATTACAGAAGTTTTACGTCTGTTTCAACAAAGTATAAACTCTATGTGCATATATATTTGCCCATTCTGAACTTCTGAACCACTGTCCTTGAGCATACGTACATGCTGCAGATTTTTTTATAGTCATCATCAGGCACAATGTATGTTTCAAAAGTATTATGGTGCATTAAGATAACTGTGACATGCACCTGCACTAAACATATTGTGACTCAAATTAATCTGATTAACAGACCACAACCCCAGAAGAAAATGGAATATTTTAAAATAATGGCGGTCTTAGGACTGGTGTTATGAGCAACTGTGCCGAACATACTGTGCTCCACATTAAGTTGAATCAATACTGTCTCTGGGAGATCTTCTATAATCTTCCTCACAAATGTATAGATCCATTAAGAAGAAATTTAGAACTAAAGCCTCATATACATATAACATGACTACATAAAAATTGTGCACAATTTTTAGTATATTGTTTTAATATACTTTGAATACATTAACTTTTACCTCAGTTTTCACTAACATTCATAGAACATTGTTTAAAAAAACTGTAAGAATGAAATCTCAGTCCTTTTTAACCAGTAATGTTTCTGTATATAAAAAGCTTATGTCTCCTATACTTTTAATACTTATGCCTGACAATGGCTTTAGGAAAATGCCAGAACATGTAGCATGTTTCAGACAATAAAATAAGGTATTGTCTAAAAGTAGTTGTGATTGATGGTCTACTGTTTCATCTTTTTACTCAACACAACAGCGTATCTCATCCTAAAAGTGGCAATATAATTTGAAACATATTAGAAACTGGTCTAACATGAGCCAGGGCCTTGTTAGGGTTATCAGATGTTTGATTCAATGTTCTCTGAAACTGTCACTTCTCCCAACCGCAACTGTAACTTCAAGGACCTGATGCCCTCTTGTGAAGCCAACAGTTGCTCTGTCAGTCAAGTAATTCCTTGTAGTAGGTTCATTACAGTATTAACAAGCACCTGCCACTGGTTCCTATTCTGCAACAGCCAAATATATTCCACACCCCCCATGCCTTTGTTTTAAATCCACTTTAATATTATCCCTTCATCCATATGCAAGTCTTCCACATGACCTTTTACCTAAAGCATTTCTCTTTTCGCCTATTTTATTCCTCATGCCCCACCTACTGTCATCTTCTGTGATTTTATCAATCCAATATCTGGCAAGGAGTATAAATTGTGAGGCTCCTCACGCAATTTGTTGCTGCTGTTTCTTCCCTCATAATTCCATGTATTCTCCTCTGCAGCTTATTCTTGAACGTCCCAAGTATATGCTCTTCCCTTACTGTGAGTGATCTCGTTTCACAACCACGCAACACAACAGGCAAAATTACAGTTTTGTATATTTTCTTCTTGTATTTTTTGACAGCAAGCGAGAAGACAAATATTGTTAAATGAATAATTGGAAGCCTTTTCCGACCGCACTCTTCACATGTTACGTGTTGCTCCCAAAATACAACTGTTACTGCGACAGTATATATATATATATATATCATATTATTGAAATAATACCGAAACTAAATAAAGCCTGTCAAATTGTCAGGACACTTACTTTCTTAAGATCACCGGAAATACTAAGAATGGTTTACTTTTCTTACTTTCAGTCAGTTATGTCATATGGTATTATATTTTGGCGTAACTCCCATCACAGTGTTAAAGTATTTAAAATTCAGAAACGAATAATATGAATTATCACAAATTCCAATAGATATGATACATGTCGTCCACTATTTAAACAGCTTGGAATATTACCTCTTCCGTCACAGTATATCTTCTCCATTCTTCTTTTTGTAGTAAAAAATAAGAATTTATTTCAAATAAATTCACAAATTCACAATTTACATACTAGATCAAATGATAATCTGCACTTATTATCAACAAGTTTAACAGTGGTTCAGAGGGGTGTTGCATATTCTGGATCCAAAATTTATAACCATCTACCAACACATATCAAACAACTTTCGGCTAATGTAGTTGTTTAAAACTGCACTGAAGAAATTCTTCCTTCACTATGTTTTTATAGTATTGATGAATATTATCAACAAAACTATAATGATTATTCTTATCATCAAATTAACTAGTTATATATGAGAAATCTATCGGAAAAGTCACATAATATCCTATGCAATGTTTGTATTGTTCATTAAATATATAAAGTTATTACTCATTTATTAGATTTTGTTGCAATGTATAATTAGTTATTAATGTTTAATATGACGGATGCTTTATGCATCGTACATTATTATTATTATTATTATTAATATTATTGCTAATTATTTTACTGGCATGTTCCATATCTGTATGATACAATGGAATAATAAATAAATTGAATTGAACAGGAATTTACGAAATTTACAGTTCCTGGTTACATGCAATGCAACAAACGATTGCCACACAGATGCACCACAACGTTCTAAAGTGTTTTACTTATAAAGTAGTTTCACAATCTTGCATCAGGGTTAACCTTGGAAGTTTTGGAAGATTTTTCTATCGATCTCACGAATGTCAATCATTCTCGTTACGAGCAACAGCAACTTAATTAAAAATACAACAAATATCACTTATATATGACGATTATCGATGCCTGATTAGTGAAATTAGTGCATAAACAATAATGGCAAATTTTATTATAGGTTATAAATATTGACATCGGGAAAATTCCACACACACCAAACTTTCAATGACATCTAACCTTCACATATTATATACTACACCACTAACCATTCTCCTGCATGTATTAAAACTCCTCCATTTGCGTGTGCTGTATTTAGAGACATTTTTAGTTACTTAACGCAAAGAAGATTACAAAAACACACATCCAACACCCCCTTCGTTAATCACTTCCCACTTTTCATATCGTGTCGTGTCACATGATGGTGACGTTTCCGTGACGTAATTCGCGGGCCCCTGAACTGCGCAAGGAATTGTTGCACAGAAATCAATGCGAATATTGTGATGACATGCGTGTGGAAGATGTAACTTTATTTCTGTTATACTATTTAATATCTCCTACTTACATCAAATTGTTACGAATACAACTATGTTATTGTAAAGTGGCGAGTTAAACGCACAACTTGTCGTTCCATAGTTTCTTCAAATATACGATTATATGACAGGATAGTCGTATTTACAGCAACGATACAACTTGCCGACGACCGTGTTATTTGACTTATTCTGTCGACTGAATTAGTGTAAAGTAAATGAAGATGCAATAGTGCCATAGAAACAAGAATACAATCTGCGTGATATACATAAAATCCAAATTCCTTTTAGAGTTGTGGATTCACAAAATCTCTAAGCTGTGATAATGGATGAGAATCTCAGTAGAGGCTATATCCAACTAGGAAAAGCCCGTACAGCCAATGATTTTCGGTTCACAAACGGTTTTAGTCATCTTTCACCCCCAGTAGATAAATGCAACTGTATTTACTTCGCATTAGTTTTAGCTGGTGTTGGCTTCCTTCTACCATATAACAGGTAATACATACACTAAACAAGTATACTCCACCAAAATTATGTTCGTGAAATGACTGATAAAAATAGTAATAAGACTAGAATTAAGCCCACAGTTTTCATTACTGACTTGTCTTTTGTTTCTGTTTCTTTCACAGTTTCATCATTGCTGTAGACTACTTCCAAGCAAAGTACCCTCAAACCACCATTGTATTTGACATGTCACTTGTTTACATAGTGATGGCTTTCTTTGCTGTACTTGCCAACAATGTCCTAGTGGAGACATTATCCTTGAACACTCGCATCACTTTTGGTAGTGTGTCATATTTACTAATAATTTCTGCTTGAATTCCATTGCATGCAGTACAGTCTTTTGTACCATTGTATCATGAAATACCATAGCACAATAATTTTTTATCGCTAATAGATTCTCTGACTTTTACACTGTTAGTATAGAGGTAACAATAAGTTTTCTTATATAAATGCAAAGATATTTCAAACAGAAATTTGCAGAAGATATATGGCATGGGATACCAGGAAACACCTTCGTGGACCACAATTTACTCTATGATTTTTTCACATCTGTGTTTTACAGAAATTTCCTGAAGAGTGAAATATTGCATTAAGTAAGAATTGATAAAGATGTCTGCTATATGCCACACTCATTTAACTGTCCTTGATTTGATCATCCTAATAATATTTGGTGAAGATAAATTATGAAGCTGTCCATTATACATTTCTCTCTAGCATCCTGTTATTTGCTCCCTGTTATGTCCAAATATTGACGTTTAAGTTTATAGATAGCAGATGAGAAGATACAAAATTTTTAATTGAATGCTCGGAAGTATTCCTTCTGCTCTTGACTTCTTTATTAATGTAATTTTTATTTGTTCCTGTCATTCCAAAGTATCTGAACTTTATTATACTTTCAAAGAACTTAAGAACTGTCTTTTTTTATATGATTTTGTCTTGCATTCTGGTGATGATTCTCATATGTTATCACCGGATCAGGAAATTGTCATCCAGGAGGAATCACATACCAAGCCACGGCTTTTGTTCAATTATTTTACAATAATTTTGCATGAAGTAATCGTTTGTAATGCTGAAAAATGCCACTGGATAATCATCACTAATTTTAGGAGGGTGAAATATTGAATACAGTTTGTTTACAGTTCTCACTCCTAACTATTCATCTCTAATGTGACTGAAACAAACTCAATGATGCATGGCATTAAAATCTAGTGGAAGTTTTAATTATATGTATTTCCTTCCTACAAGCTGTCTTTTTGCAACATATGTTGAACTTGAACATAGATACAAAACATGTTATTTCTGCATATTTGGCAAAAGTATTGATATTCTTATGTTTTTCAGGCTATCTGGTGTCCTTCTTCACACTGTTTTTTGTTACAATATGTGAAATTGGACTGGATGTCTTTGATAGTAATACATCTTACTCTATCAATCTAATTGCAGTGGCTATTGTGGCTTATGGATGCACTGGTAAGAGACCTACATTGAAATGTTTATGTATACTTAATAGAGTGAGTACAGACTATATAAATGTGTTACATATGAATAGATGTGTAAAGGACTCACAAATCTAACTGGAAGGTTTGATGATTAAAATCAATCAACATAAATAAAGATTTAGTTCACACCTTGCAGAGAACAGTTAATGCTGTGTATGAAAATAATGATTGTTGTTTATAAGAATGATACAGAGCACACAAATACATTGTGTGGGAAGAATACGGTATTTTAATGTTAAACCTGGTGGTTCATATATTAACCACTAAGCTTTAAAGGGTTCCAGTTGTAATGATGTAACCTTATAGTAACAGATAGTGAGGAGGAAGAAGAGATGTTAGTAATCTAATAAGAACAGAAGAGAGCATAGTTCAAGAACTCAGTGCTCAGTATTGTGTTTTTCAAATATTATTATTAGTGAATTCAGTATACACTTGTATTAAAACTGCTGAGACCAGAAAAGCAAGAATGTTTTTACAGCAGCATAAAATAACATCTGGGACAAGCTAATTCCAGTGCTTTATGTCTGCAAATTACACGTTCCAAAGGCACATACCACTTCTAATAAGAACCATGATCGAATAAAACAAAGTACCACTAATAATGATTACAAAAAATCAAGTTTGACGAAATACCACCAAAACAATGAAACTGATGAATTAGTAAATCAATGGGGATCTAAAATTCCCCACTTAATCTGTCTTACTGAACATCTTCTAAGCAATACTGAAATAAGTTATGTAATTATTAATTCCTGTAGCCTAGGAGCTTCATTTCTATAGAAAATCCCGGTGTAAGTATCTTTGTCCTTAAAACTCTACAATACGCATCCACTGATTTAAACGAATCCTGTTTTGGGCTAGACATAGAAATATGTGCTGTAAAGTTACATTATTCCTCTTCAAATATCTGTGTATTATCTACATATAGATCCCCATCAAGAAACTTCTCATATTTTTTAAATATTCTTGCGTCTATACTCAACAAAATATATACTAACTCTTTGAACATAATCATCTGTAGAGATATAAATATCACTTATTTAGATGATGATAATACTAATAAACAGAAACTAAATTACTTACCAGCTACATTCAATTTATTTAGTATAATTGATTTTCCTACAAGAATTAATAATATTTCAATGTCAGCCATTGTTAATTTTTTTGCTGATAAATATAAAAATGAAAACTTTACAATAAATCCACTCCCAAATGGGCTATCTGACCATGGTGTCCAACTGCTTGTATTAAACAACATGAAAATTCAAAATCCATATATTTTTCATATAATCAGAGGAGACATAAATAAATTTACCATATATGAATTTAAGTTGCATCTTAGTTACAAATCTTGGGGACAATATCTTCTCTGATGACAATGTGAACACGGTATTCAATAACTTTCTCAGTATCTAACTAAGAATATACTACCACAGTTTTCCTCTTGAAAGTGCATCCACAATAAAAATATATATATATATAAATAAATAAACTTTGGATAACAGACAATTAAAATATCATGCGTAGTCGGGAATACTAAATGAATGAATGAATGAAAAAACATAAAAGAGACTTGTACATGTTAGGTAGAAATACCTAATGCCCTGAATTAGAGAGCCATTATAGGTAATACTGTAACATTCTATCGGAAGTCATAAAGACAGCAAAAAAAAAAAATATATGTGTGTGTGTGTGTGTGTGTGTATATATATATATAAACTTTTCTCAAACTCCAATAACAAAGCTAGAGTCACCTTGGATATCGTCAGAATAATAACTAACAATAGCAAAAGTAATCATGCAGTATCATTAATAAACACTGATAGTAAACTATGCAGCAATAATCAAATTATCACCAATACTTTTAATAATTACTTTACAACACTTCCAGACAAAGTATCTATGAATACCTCAAAACAACTAAATAAAACCCCAAATGTAACTGACTCAATAAACTACGTTCATGAGGTTTTTAAACAACCATTCCCTAACATAAAAGTGACACCCATATCTACCAAAGAAATGAAAGCTGTAATTAAAGCAATACAGTGGAATAATTCCCAAGGATATGATGAAATTCCATTATGAAACCCTGAAAATAATTATGCCCTGTACAATATCCCCTCTAACCTATGTGTGTAATAAGGTATATCTTCAGGCATATTTCCAATGCATCTAAAATATTCAGAGATTAATGCCATTTAAAAAAAAAAAGTGACAAGACTGAAATGTCAAATTACAGGCCAATATCTTTACTCACGCCATTTTCCAAAGTTTTTGAAAGAGCCATTTACAATAGATTGCAATTCCATATACATAGTAATAATATTCTTGCACAGGAACAGTGTTGTTTTGGAACCAATTCCTCAACTGAGTTAGCTACTTACAACTTAACAAACAATATTTTAACGGCTCTTGATAATAAACCATTAGCTTGAGGAATATTCTGTGATCTTACAAAAGCAACGGACTGTGTGAAACATGATTTATTACTTGCATAATTGGAGTATTATGGTATTAACTGTAAGGCAGGTGATCTGATAAAAACCTATTTAAATGATAGGTACCAAAGAGTAATAATAAAAAATGAATACTCCAAAAACAGCTCTGATGGGGACAGTTAAGCAGGATGTACCACAAGGTTCAATACTCGGTCCACTGTTTTTCCTATAATACATTAACGATTTATCATACATAATAAATAATATATCTAAACCAACTTCGCTTGCTGATGACACTAGTATTGTATTTTCTAACTCTGATATCACTGATTATAGCACAGAATTTATAGTGACATTTGATAATGTGATTTTAATAGGAGCCATCCTGTTGTGTTGCAATATTGTAACAATTTATTTATATCAATAACACAACATATCTTAATTAGCAACTTCTAAAATTTAAAGTTAATTTTTAGAAGTTGCTAACTAATATATGTTGTGTTATTGACATAATAAATTGTTACAATTTGATAATATAAACTTACGGTTCACAATCAATTCATTATCATTAAACCTTAATGAAACCAATCATGTGCATTTTACTTCAAAACCAAATACTAAAATTGATATAAACATAAATATTGAAGATATGCAAATTAATAATATTTATGATATAAAATCTCTTGGATCAACCATAGATAACACCCTCTCATGGAAGAAATAATTCAAACAACTATCCTCTAAGTTAAGTTTTGTGGGTTATTTAATCAGATCTCTTAAGTCAATTATGTCCCAAAAAAGTTTAAGAAATATTTATTTTTCTCATGTCCACTCCCCCACCATGTCGTGTGGAATAATTTTTTGGGGCAATTTGCCCTATAGCAACTCTGTTTTTGAGAAACAAAAAAGAGTAATAAGGATTATAATGTATTTATTTATTTTTATTTTATTATGTGTTCAGTTGATCCATACAAGGTGGATATTGAACTTTTCAAGGTAAATGTAACCTACAGTTACAAATGGGAAATAAAATTATAAAATAAGAAATACAAATTACAAAATAAGAAATATAAGTATAAACTAAGAAATACAATCACAAGTAAGAAATAAAATTGCAAAGGGAAACACAATTACAAAGTAGAAATTCAATTATAGGATGAAATAAACAGTTACATACAA
>Ga0131853_10008413_pt1 | contig 18808 bp, 15 predicted proteins | sample TergutLab28metaG_FD_92764 | JGI IMG/M metagenome (GOLD analysis project Ga0131853, IMG submission 92764) | Labiotermes labralis P1 segment gut microbial communities from Petit-Saut dam, French Guiana - Lab288 P1 (version 2) (version 2) | ecosystem: Host-associated > Arthropoda: Insects >...
AAGATGCAACAATCAGATGTTTATTATCAACACTGTCTCAACATGTTTCGGGCATCATTATGCCCATCTTCAGGAGAACAAAGACCGTGTGTTACTGCATGTGGTGTGCTGCGCTGGTTCTGCCGGATGTGGTTGGTAGCGGTTGTGGGGCGCTGTGTTGTGGGGTGCGAGCACTGTGAGAGTCGAACAGTAACCTTCACAGTGCTCGCACCCTACAACGCAGCGCCCCACAACCGCTACCAACCACATCCGGCAGAACCAGCGTGGCACACCACATGCAGTAACACACGGTTTTTGTTCTCATGAAGATGGGCATAATGATGCCCGAAACATGTTGAGACAGTGTTAATAATAAACAACTGATTGTTGCATCTTGTTGGTTTTCTCTCTCACTTCACAAATTACAAAAGAAATTTAGATGTCATTGCATGTATATTGAGCACATATATATAAAAGTTTTTATAAATTCTACAGAGATGAGCTGCGAGATATACTTCAGAAGTATCTATGTTGATATTGCTACAAAAAATAAACTGAGTGGAAACCATGATCATGTGGGTAATGTAATGTAATCTACACTTATAAAAAATCATGGTGCATTCTGTTCTGACAAAAAATACATCTCGCAGGAAGCATGTTACATGACAATGGATAACAGCATCCAGTATGACTGAAGATTAAATGTTTTTAAGCCTTACAAATCTGACATCACAACTCTTTCAGCAGTACTGTTACATGATTCTGTAAAACATAAACTGATAGATCCTTCTAGTTGCTGAATATAATGTAAAAGTCATGTGACATATTCAAAACCTATCTGCCTACAATATACTTCTCCATATTTGCTATTGGAAGAGTAGTTCAGATATTCAATATTAAACTTACCGAATATTCACTGTGAATCCTACAGCAGCTCTCTGGAATCTTAGTTTTCCAGTCTTCATAAGAGGTGACGCCACAGCATTTCAGCTATAAAGAAATGACAAAGCACTATCAGGGATACTGCATACTATTTTGATAGTTTTCTTGTTGATACGGAGACAGTAAATGTAAAGAGTCATTCACACTCACAGTTGTGAATGCCAGGTAAACAGACATGTCGAAAGAACTTCAACACACAAGTAGACTAAACCCCAAAAGCTGAAACCATGGATTAGAAACAAGCTGCAGAAATCAAATGACAGGAACAACAATACTTAAGCTGTAAGGCATGGCAAATTCTGAGTAACTATAGCCTAAAATGCATGACTGTCTGCACACAAGTTCAGCAACATAACTATTGAGCTGAACTAAATTTTCTTGAATCACAGATTTACAGTACTTAAAGACGGTATTAACAGCAGACAATTTACAGGACTTGGGTGTGTACAATGGTGAGGTAGGTTCCATGAGTAGTAACTGGACTGGAACTCCTTGTTCACCGATACAGTTACTGGGAGCAATCTATACATACTACACAATACCTGAGTTAGTATATGGTATTCTCGTTACTGGCTCCTCTCCTAACTTCAATTCACTGTCACAGCCCAACACTTTCACATCCATGGCAACTAACTTAATATATTCAAAACACTGCAGATTTGTTCATGGCACCTGGCCCTTCATCACACTTGATGTAGCAGAATATTGTGATGATAGAGTTACCTTCCAAATTGGCCAAGACAGTGAACTTAAATGACCAAGTAAAACGTTAATAATGAAAATAAACCTAAGGTTTGACATACCCATTGTGTTTGCCAGAACACGCAATAATAAGGACATAGTCCACCTACACTCAGCTTTTATTATAGCAATCCAGTAGTAGATACATGTTCTGGCAGCACAAAGCAGCCATCATCAGGCCATAAGTATCCAATACATACAGTGATGATGGCTGCTTAGTGCAGCCAAAACATCTAGCTGCTATTGGATGTGCCATAATAAAAGTTGTGTGTCAACAGGCTACATGCTTATTATTGAATGAAAATAAATCTTGTCAATATAACAATCAATCATGAGAAAACACAAATAAGACATTTCTTTAAGTTTTGTGTGAAATAAACATACCTGAGACATTGGAAAATGGTTTGGTATGAACCCTCAAATCATCAATCACCTACACATTACCTACCCTCTCCTGAGTGTCATCCCATGCCCGCTTCACAGCCCTGTTTGTTGTATACAGTCTCACAGTACTCCGCATTTCTTGCTCCATTGTGGTGTGCACCTTCTCGCGAAACACATAACCAAGAATACCACCCACCAGCATCGTTACAAAGATCAGGAATACAATCATAAAGTACTGTAACAAAATAAAAAGCCATTGTGATTAGGGTTTAATGGTTGCAATATAATGGTTTGGGTATTTTGCCTTTGGATGCATGATGTACACTTGCATCAGTGAGATCTGCTGTAGAAAGCATCTGGTTACAATGTTCCAGGTATGCACCTACCAGAGCATTGACCCACAACACCTTTAATGGGTACCGTTTGTTAAGTTACTGTAGATATGGTACATCTTTGTCCCAGGAGCAGAACAGAGTAGCACATGCGCACATGCACATCATCTTCCCACATCCCCTCAAGTGAAACCTGAACATGTCTAACAACTAGATAAGACTGTAAGTTGTCAACAATGCTCTTCATTTGGAAGCACTTCCTTAAATGGATTATAATTCTCTTCAATCAACAAATTTGAAAGAGTTCATTTTCATGCTATTCACCCACACACAAGCATATATTTTTCAATGCTGTCTTAGTACAGGCCACAAAACTTTAGTTTGTCATGTTTATTTGCATTAAAGTTTACTGCTAAATATTTTTACACAAGAATTATTGTCAGGGAAATCAATCAGTAGTCACAAATTAATTACAGAATGAATACATTTATATGTTATAAAACTTACAGACACTACTTGGTTAAAATTTACATTGAAAACTTAAAGATACTGATCTATGGTAAAGTGTTTCAATTTAATGCTTTGAAATGCTGTACCTGCAGTTAAAGCCACACTAACAATTACTGCATTTGAAAACATTACAATTTCTCAGTTTATTTAAACCTGAGACATCAATTCTTAACATGAGAGCATCTATGTATTTTATCATACACAAAATCACTAATCCTGCAATTTATAATGTAAAACCTTTGTTATTTCCACATCTGTTGTTACTGAAATATCTCCCTAATGATGACTCTTGCATTTGCCACAAAAAATGAGAAAACCTTAATGTAAATAAATATGATGTCTAAAAGTTACCATTACCACAATACTACAAAACATCCTGGAATGTGAGCACAGCTCTTTATGTCAACATGCAGGAGTGGCATAAATGAAGTAAAGATTAAAATGCAGTGTTTTTGCTATGAACATGTGTTTTGTAGATCACTGTTTTGAATCATGGAAGAGACTGTCTTTAGTCTTAGAGTGACGGTCTTTAGCAGGTTTCTCACAGTTTTCAGTTGTTCTTCTGTGCAAATAGCAAGACAGTAGGTGAATATAGGACATATCATTTGTAAAATATGCAGTTAAAAGCTTCATTTATAAAACACAGTAACATATTTTCTCACTGATTGTAGATTAGTGAAGATAAAAAGAGTAGCAAGTTTCGTATCTCCATAACATGTAAACAAGCACACTGTATGAGATATGAGGTCACAGCAATATTTACTGAAGGTTTGAGTCTTCTGGGATATTACGTTGTGTCAATGGGCAAGTAGATCCAGTTGTTTCAAAAATGATAATGATGCAGTCATCATCAGGATAAAGCAGTCCATGAAGAATCCCCTGAAATGTCAGCAACTTTCTGCCCATTGACACAGCAACATATCCCAGAATACTTGATTCTTAAGCAAACAAGATGTTTGTATCAGCATATAACTTTCTGTCTATTTCTGCCATCAATTCTTCCAATCAGGAAGTTCTGAGAAACAAACTTCTAAAAAGACTAAATTCTTCAGATTTTATAATTTGGCACATATGTTCATGTGTGGAACTTAACACAGACCAATTAACTTACTGTCAGCAGCATGCACTTGATCTCCTTGAGGGCTCCCAGACAGCCAAAGAATGCAATCAGGGATATAATGGCACCGGTGGCGATGAGAATGTACACAGCACCCAAGAACAGGTTGGTGCCCAACAGCTCATTCATAAAGGCTTTGTCCACTAGGGTCCAGATACCAATCCCCAGCACTGTAATACCGCCAACCTAGAAAGACCAAAGTGGAAACATGGTGCATCATCAGTTCCACAGCAATAAATCACTGTCATTTTCATTGTCACCACCACCACCACCACCACGATTCCTTGGAATTTGATTAGCTGAGCTACTAATCATTTCTGTAGTTCCTCCAAGAAGTTAGTTTAGTCTTAAATGGTAGTCCAGTTCAGTACAGTCCAGACCAGGATCGGTAATCATCACTGTCATTGTCAAGATTATAATTTATTGCTAATATCATTACACCTAAAACTACAATGATACACATTAGAACAAAAACATGATAATTGTTTCTGGTCTGTTCCAGGTCACAATTCATTGCAACTGTACGAATCCTTCACAACCATAGTACTGTAATGACCCATCACAGTGCCTCTACCTACTGGGAATAAAATACAGATTGCTGTAGAGACTTTACATCCAAGCGCCCAGATAGGATTATAAACCAAGATGGCAGTGTTTCAGCAGTTCAAGACCACATGGACATGAACCAGATGTGATTTGTGTTATAATAATCATAATATAATTATTACTGATTTATTCTTTAGCTTTTTAACAGTACCATTTCAATTGCTGTGGACATACAGCATGAAACAAAATAAATTTAACAGTGACTATATAAGGATTTGAAGGGAAACAGTCATAAACACCACCACCACCACATGATAAAACAACAAATGGTGAAGAATGTCTGTAACATAGCATTGTGCAGTGCAATTGAGTCTTAGAATTAACTCACACAGGATTATTTTGTTCAGTCAACTGTAGACCAGTATCACATTCTCATATACTCACTCACACTTATGAAATAAACTTTTGTTTACACAACTAGCTAATGAATTCAGTTAAGCTCTGCATTAGACAATACTACAAATGTCATAAAACAGAATAAACACCCAGGATGAAATTAGTCCTACATCATGTGGGACACACACACACACACACAGTAGGTTTCATGCAAATCAGATGTGTCCTCTACAATGAGCAAAACAATGCAATAATTCATGGCTGGGCAGAATAGAAAAGAAAGAGCATTATATCCAGAAAAACTCAAGAGCTAATAAACTGTTTAACTAGTAATATTCAAAAACTGAACCTATAAATTAGAATGCCAATGAGAAGAATCATAGAAAAGTAACAGAAGTAACTGCTGCCCTCATGCTTTTATTCTCTCCAAGGTGGTGCAAATGACTTCTGAAACTTATCAGTGAATACCATACCTGTGCAAATACATGCCAAAAACACTGATTCATGACTCAACATTGTACATTTGACCTTCATATTAATGTTATTCTCTTTCTCACTCGTCCACTACCTGATACAGACAGCCACGCAAGGACACTCTTCATCTTCGTTTTGAAGTGGAACCTTCAACGCACATCAGGGAAAAGATCCATGTTTCCCTCAAAGGAAATACCTGACCTAAGTAACTACCAATAGATGGAGGAGAGAAGCAATTTGCAGATAAACAAAAAGAAGTTACGTAGAAATGGAATTACGAAGCCAGCTGTAAGCTTAATGTAATTGTGATGCTAGGTGTAGGCTTACACCATTTCCGGTTTTGGACTTAGAATTTAAGTGACTGACTTTTATTGCAGTGTATCTGCAATAAAACTTCAGGACTAGTAAAATGTACAAAATTACTATCAATGCATTTGGAAATATACCTCTGTAGTGTCATTAATGGAGCAATAGGTGTGGTGCTTTCCAAAAACAATAACTTTCAAAGAAACCCCTTCCAAAAAAATAGTTACAAGAATTTCTTCCATTAAAATTTGTTTTCCTAATTCCATGCACTCATCCTTTTTCCATTCCCATATGCCATAAAGTAAACGACTAGCCTTACAAATCACATGTAATTATATGTTTCACCCATGCCATGGGGCCAGACCATGAAACATTACAATAAAAGTACCATACAGACAGCAATATGGCATTTCTTTTTTAATTAGGCTTTCAAGCAACAAACATGTGGGCCCACACAAACATCACGTATTTTTACTTCCAGTTAACTCCCTGAAGCATTTGACACACACCCAATGAGTACTTTCTCCATCATACAGTGTTTCCGAGATATACGAAATATTGGATTTGAAAGCGTGGAATGGGTTCATGTGGCTCTTGTGAATATGGTAATGAACACTCCGGTTCCATAATATGTGGTTGAACGTACTAACTTGGACTCTGCTCCATGCATTTAACCAAAATTTGTGCTATACATTTTTAATTACATAGTATGAACAATTTCATAGCGAACTGTGGCAACTTGCACTAGCAATACATTAATTTTAAAATTAGTTATTGGGGTTAATTACCCCAGGACGAAGGAAAGAGGCTGAACTTTTAATGGATAATAATTAAGGGGAGCAACAATAACTTCATGGTGAACTCCATTATTAAAAATTATGATTTATAACAAACGTGATACATAAAGTGAAGCATACGTTTCATAAACAAGCATCATCTAAAGCGCATAAAATATGCAAGTATGATACAAGCAGTAAGTTAATGTACATTAAATAAATAAAATTTAACAGCTTTGCAAACCCTTGAAAATATGTTGTCTCGTGGAGTGATTCTCTAAGGTAGCCACAAACAATGTCCAAAAATAAGACAACAAAACCAGAGGTAAGGTGTTAACGACATTCTCATTCCAATCTCATCTGTTTTCTGCACATTCTGAAAAAATTCAGCCCATGAATTACACAGTTTGTACACTGTAAGTTTGTACATAAATTTGAACAAACAAAACATTATTTTAAATGAATGCGATCGCAGCAAATATTTAATTAATGGATTTAGTTGATGCATTACCCAATGACACAGCTTCATATCCTACAAGAACAGAATACTCGGCTACATCGCTGCAGACACCTCAAAGCTCAAACATAAATAAAGCATTTAGAAAAATCACAGCGTGTCATTTACAGCCCTCTGTGTCTCACCCACCAAAGTGTAGATGGTAACAGAAATATGATGTAAAATTGCAAGCAATGTGGGCAACAAAAGGCAGTGAAAGATACAAGCATCTCTAAGTGACAAATTTTGGGTACACATAATACACTGCTGCCAGATTACAAACTATAAATGGCATTCTGTTTCAAGAAAAGTGAACGCTGTTCACAACTTTGGAGACACTTACAGATTATGTGCACATATTTGCACATAGAAATGCATTCTTCTAACTCTCCATCCCACATCCACATCTAGAATTCAGTTCTACTGAATCTGCAATTTGCAGCAATCATTAAATCAAACCCTGGAGCTTCAAAGGACGAAAATTAAGTCATTTGTGCTCCAATAAACCACCAAGTCCTCCAGTCTGCTATACAGAAATGTAAAAACTAAAATGAACAAAATTATAACTTCATCCATACGGCAGTGAAACTTGGTTTCTAAAACTGAGGGAAGGAAAACAAGCTGCTGAGGAAAATATTTGAGCCTAAGAAGTAGCAGGTAACAGGAACACGAAGAAAACTACACACTGAGGAGAGTCAAGAGTTGTACATCTTTCTACATAGTACGGCGGAGAAATCAAGGTTGAGATGGGCGGGGTATGTAGCATGAAGGAAAGGGGCCGCTTGGAAGATCTAGAAGTAAATGACAGGATATTAAAATTGCGAGATTTCAGGCCTTCGGCTCGGTGTAAACGAGATCTGCGCTCTTTTGGTATTTTAGGCAGGGCAGGACGGCAGTTTCTTAATCACGTTTCGGGACAACCTATCGTCCCACCATCAAGGGCCAAGTAGTGAATTCGGGGCCGATAGTTTGTCCCGAAACGTCGGTAATAAACCGCCATTGTACGCTGCATAAAATCCCAAAAGAAAGCAGACGATATTAAAATTTACCTAACAGATATAGAAAGTAAAGGCGTTCGTTGGATTCATCCGGCTCAGGAGAGACAAATGGCCGGGTCTTGTGAACACGGTAATGAACCTTCAGTTTTCACAAAACTGGGGGAATTTCTGGAACAGCTGAGGAGCTAGTAGTTTCAAAGACTCTGCTCCAAGACTTTGGACACTTCTTGAATAAACATACTTAATTTAAATCCGAGCTCCACACATAGGGAATTATCAAAAACGGACATCCAAAACCACGGTATTTTCTAGGCAAATTATAGTGTAAATTCCCCACTTTGCTCCGTACCGAATTTCGTCAAAATTCGTACAGCAGTTATACAGACACCACGTGCGGGCAGAGCTGATCTCAACGCAGAACATGCAACAATACGCACATCTGGTGAAAAAACAGTGAAGATTATTTGGAAATTCCAACAATTCAGCCCGCAACACGACATTTTGTGGATATCCGTTTCAAACTGTCAGATTCTGAGCGGAAATGTATAGTACGTACTTATCATTTTCAAGGACACGATCAGTGATGCGCTGCAGGCAGCGCGAAACCGGTTTAACAGCAATTAAGCTCAGTGGAAGCTACAAATTCAAGTAGAACTCTCCCTGATGTTTATTGGACCGTGCATCATTGTGATAACTGAAGAATAAAAAAACCAACCAGATGCCACTTGACATTTTATTGTACTTCTTACAACATGTTTCAAGCATTACTATGCCCATCATCAGAAGCTCGCGACTATGATGTTGTTTATCACATTGGTCGTGTCGTTCTTGGTTTGTTGTAGGTTGGAGGTTAGGTGTAGTTACGCTGGAGTAGTGTCCGGGCTGCAGGCTCAAGCACAGCAGTTGTGCTTGAGCCTGCAGCCCGGACACTACTCCAGCCTAACCGCACCTCACCTCCAACATACAGCAAACCAAGAACGACACGACCAATGTGGTAAACATCATAGTCGCGAGCTCCTGATGATGGGCATATTAATGCTTGAAACATGTTGAGCCTATAAGAAGTACAATAAAATATCAAGTGGTATCTAGTTGGTTTTTTGATTCTTCAGAACTCTCCCTCTATTAAAAATTAGTCAATGTTTGTTAATATTCCATGATAAGTGGGTCCCTGTCACCAGGGCATGGAGTGTCTTCCGGTTGCGGATGGAGGAACGGCCTCCAATATGGAGGGTGGCTGCGAATGTATTGAATAAGCAGTCGCGGACAGCGACAAGGGGGTGGTCCTCCAGTTTGAGGTTGGGCGAGGTGCTAACAAATCCTCGCCATAAAAATGGACTTGTTATGAAACGGATACATATGCCTCAAGGTTAGACTCATCAATTGGTACAACCTAAACAATGGAAAGGGGACATAAAATTTGACACATGGAATGTGAGGAGTTTGTACAGGTCAGGGTAACTAAAAAGGGCCATGAGGAAGTGGGATGGGAAGCCATGGACTGGATTTATCTGGATCAGAATAAGGAAGGGTGGCGGGCTCTTATGAATGCTTTCGGGCCCCGTAAAATGGGGGGGAATTGCTTGACTAGCTACGAACCTGTCAGCGTCTCAAGAAGGACTGCTCCATGAAGTTTTTCAGTTAGTCTGTTAGTTTTACATAAAAGTGCTGGTAAAATCCTCTAATTTTTCATACGTAAGACTGTACTCAAATTACACATTCTGCATGTCGTAACGAGCTAAAAACAAGCCTAATCTCACCGCATGACCAAATTGAACATTTCCGGTAACCTATTCATGAACTGATGAAGTACAACTGTTTCTACACCACAATAGCGGCAATACAACATGTCCTTAATATATGTATACAAAGAAACGTAAAAAGACAGAGAAAAGCACAATATTTAAAACTGAATTAGAGACAGCAATTCCCACACTTTGATACATAAATGGAATTAAACAAAAATTTTAAGAAAATCAGTAGGTCTATAGTTCAGAGGAAATTTGTTAAGAAGTGTCAAGGGATGTAACAAATCAGACAAAATCAAACGTCAAACTACGCGGCAGGAGCTGCCTGTTTTACTCATTCAGTATAATAAGAGATGATTATACAGAAGAAATTGTTAAATCAAATCAAATGAACATTGACGCCCTCCAAAATCTGCCACCTGCAGCAAACAACAGCGTTCCAGAAACGCAGACGGCAGATGCAATCCCTTCTGTCACAACACAGATAAAAAAATAACCCGACTGTAACAAACAGAACATTTTCATTGGCAGTCTTTAATAAAATACCTAAAAGGAATGTGTTCCAGCATATCGTGCGGTCACTTTTCACAAGGTCTGAAGGAAGTATGATATACCGTCAAGGAATCAAACCTGCATTAGCCAGGGAACACGGTTCCCAACCTCTACTTAAGGTGAGCACCGACATTCCGAGATACGGACAGTGGAGTCCTGAAATCAAGGAATTCCAGTCCCTTTCCACTGTCAAAGAGGGAAAGAAGAAAAAACATACGCGGATATAGTGTTCTAAATTTTACACCTTTCTCGCAATCCATTACACAAAACCCTTCTGTCCGGTCCGGGATATAATATGATATGAAATAAATTGTTTTCCCCGCTAGTAACGTTGTTCTTAGCACGAATGATATCACAAGTGAACAAATTTCTCATGGCGTAACACAAGCAGCGAACAGAAAACTTCTGGGGCCGACTGGCCTTCAGGTATCAAAAGAAGGCAAGCATAAAAGAGGTCAAAGTGCCTAACCGGCCTTCAGGTATCAAAAGAAGGCAAGCATAAAAGAGGTCAAAGTGCCTAACCTCTTGATCACACGACGAAATAAGTCAGGTAAAAAAAACACACACACACACACACACACAAAACGTGCCACTCTTTGCAACACAACTATACCACCACCGCAGCCATGCTTGTGGATATACCGCTCCATAGAAGCCTCGCGTTCAAGGAAACCTCACCCACTGTAAAACGACAAATTCTAGTCACAAAACTGGAGTGTAACCGTAATGCTAGAGTACAGATATATACCTGAACACACAGCAAGTCACGCTTTGCTAACACACATTATGTTAAACCACAACGCCCTGGATCAAAGTAGAAAGGGGGTTAAACTGCTGTACAGCTTCCACATAATATATTAATATTTAAAGTTGCGAAGTGCTGTTCCATATTTTCGTTTAATGTACCAACTAAAAGCACTTACAATATATAATGACCTTACAGTCACTTCACAACGACATGTTTCGGCATGACAACGCCATATTTAGGGAGTACATGCCAAGCTTAAATTGTATAAATGCTAAAACATAAAAGGTTTTAAGTTTGGCATGCATTTTAAAATTGATGCCTAAACAGGTCTATCAGGGTCTAATTCGTGACGGATTATTATTACTGTATTATATTATTATTATTATTATTATTATTATTATTATTTTAAAATTGCTGTTTCACACAACACATTAAAATGATAGTAAGCAGGAAAAAAATAGTTACGACAGAAAGGAGAACAATGAATTTGAAATTGCATTGTCGTACATTACACATTTCTGTAAGCCGAAACTTTTAGAAAAGACAGAAATATGTAGCTGTTGTTCCATAATAAAACATAAGTAATTTTCGTTGGATACACATACAGGTTTTTAAATAAACGAAGACAAAAGAGTAATAAATAAAATTATGAGACAAATAAAAACTACATAAACAAATAATCAAACGAGTAAACGCAAATAGGGTGCATATGGGTGCCATGTTACAGAGGGGCACGAAACTTGCGTGCAACATTATGGACGACAGATGGCACAAACAGCATAATATACTGGGAACCATGTCGTACTTACGAATATGATGAAGTTGGCTATGAACATACTGTACTTCATGCACTGGCCACAGCCATCCATCTCCTGCCCGTAACCCATGCTGCTCGCCTACTGATCTGTAACAACATATCGACAGTTATTACACAACATCCAAAAGGTACAGCACGATTACATTTACAAAGTTCCCGTCATTTTGTAAGGCAACCTTCAGCGCGAGTATCACAAATCGTCCTCCCAAGTCACATGATTGCAGCTGCTAGTTTAACAGACGAATACTTGCATCTACATCGCTCTGACTGCAGAAACACACTGATCTACACGCACGCGACTTCATGCACTCTTCACTTGTGACATCAGCCTAGGCTCGCTGGTTACCTACACCCAAAGCTGGAGACTTTGTGGAATTAATCTTGATATATGACCAAACGTAAAGTTGTCACTTACGCCAAGCAAGGATGCAAAATTTCAGCCGCTTGAGAGAGGGAGAATTACCACGTACTTCGCGGTCATCGGTGAACAATTAACACTTATAAGTACAAATTAAAATCTCTCAAGAAACCAACCCCCGCCCCTCCTTTCTCGAAGGCACCAAAAAAACGGGCGATCCCTGCTCTAGATTAATGAAGGCTGCACAGCTTCAAGAACGAGTCTATAAATATTGATACCACGAAGTCAAATAATAAAGTTCCGGGTATCAGGCTGCAAGAAGAGGTACAAATGGGATAGGAAGAAAATTCCCCTCCCCTCCTTAGAAATAATCTCCCATTACTGCAACACATATTTTGACGCCTTCCCAAAAGCTGCACAAAAGTCATCAAAGGCGCCGAAAGGAACTGGATACAACTCTGTGGTAACGTGCTCTTTATGTCCTCGACGACCTGAAATGTTCCTCTCGAGGGCGGCTTTCACTTCAGGGAATAGAAAAAAGTGGACTGGGAGCGCGATCAGGCCAGGCGGCTGATCACCACGCCACAATTCGCCAGGAAGTGCTTTACTGTCATGACGAAATGACCAAGAGTATTGCCATGTAAAAAAAGCTAACTGTCCCACTCTCGAAACCAGACTTAAGCGAGGGCATCCAGTCCCAGAAATTTGTTTGTAAATACACATTGCGGCGTACACTCCCACTTTTACCTCATTCTGGGGCAATCGGAATGGGTGACTACTGCTCTAAGGTCAAGACCTTAGAGCAGAAGGCCTAGATTAATCCTCGTTATTCGTCGCTTATCGTCGGTATCCACGCAATGAGGTGATGGCCAAACTCAGAGACTGCGGCCTTGCCTACCGCACGGCCCGTCTCCACTGTCCTGCTACTAACGGGTAATTCGACGCTCTTATTGTAAAGATGCCTCCAGATTACTCGTGCCCGTTAACTGGCAGTGATTGATGCTGGATGCATACAGGCTTATTGTCCAGTGGCTTGAATTATTCAAAGTGCATTGCGTCTTGGCAAGCCTCTCGTTGAACCACCGCCACTCTGTCAAGCCAATCGAGCGGAGAGCTCCGGTGGATTTGCCTGTTTCGGTTCGGAATGACGAAACCGTGCACACTAACGAAGACAAAAAAACCGAATACAAGCCCAAACACTAGTAGTCCGGAAGCAACCTTCAAAAGAGTGCACACATTAGGCCTGTAACCCAGTTCGCAGTGTTTGTTCTATTTGAACCTCGACGTAAAGTATGTCTAGATTCGACGCAAAGAGCCGACATTATATTCGCCCGTCAACGTTCAGTGGTATCTGCGGGCAGGTGGGGAAAAAATCTTCACACTTCATAAACGTTTTGGAAGAAATGTTCTCCGAGTTGTCGCGTTTCCCACGTCTGTATTTGTACAAGTCACTATTGGCAAGTCACTTCACCCGCAACGTTTTCAGCAGTAAAGCGACTAAGTGCACAAAAGTTCATGAAAAAATGTTACGTTCGCTTACTAGTAACAATAGTATAGAGACGAAACGTGTGAAGACTTACAAAAAATTGTGTAGCGAAGAACTTAATTTCTACCCTTCATCTGAATTAATACTTATTAGACGAGAAGAGAACGGTCAGGGCCGCACGCAGGTAATAATTAACACACAAAATTTAAATTAGAAAACCTGTTGAAAATAATCAAGTTGGGAGACCAAAGCTTACATGTAATAACTGCAAATATCAGAGAGACCCTGTATGAAGGTATGAACGGGATCGCAGCTTATATTGCCTATAGGTTGAACGTACTCAGGACAGAATATAATGGTGAGACTTAGTCAAGATGAAAATGGACCTATGGATCATGATAACAACGAAGAACTCAACTCATTAACTGCGTAACCACCCAATGTTCAAGGAAGTTTTCTTCCATTATACAAATATCATAAAATTAAGTAGTCATATTTTCCTCAACGCTTTGTCTTCTGTCATCTTCATACCTATTCTTTGCTCCAGAGACGGACCACAGTCCACGCCGATAAAAAAAAAAAGTTACACTATCATTGTATGTAATTTAATCTTGAGACTTCGTAAAAGCAGGTGAAAAGATAAAGTGTTTTCCTTAATTTCGAAGTTACGAGGGTCAGCCATAAAACGGGTTTACACGTGCATAATTTCATAAATTAAAAAAACCTAGAGTGACTGCGCCCTTCAGAGGAATTCAACGTCAATCAATTTTCATCAGTTTCTGGGGCTTAAGCAAAATCTTCTAGGTTAGAAATTTAAAGACGATCGCGAGGTGCACACAGTTGTGACATGATGGCTGAAAGCACAGGAAGTAGACTGATACCAACGGAGGAACAGACCAGATCGCAGCACACGACAAACGGGGGACTATGTGGAAAAGTAGCGAACTGTTCTTATCAGAGTTAACGATAAAGAACCCGAAACATACGTATTGCAGTCTTGTTTTCTGACCGACCTTCCTCAGTGTGGCAGTAACAGTCACACATAGAGCACCACAAATATTACCTTAACAGCGTCTCCTTTTATCCCACAAGGTTGATCGGAAACACGCCATGTTCCAGATGTATGTACAATGCTTTACGTCTGAGGCAAGCATCTAGGTCACCATGACCCAGTAAAGTGAAACGAGAATGAAAGTGAAAGTTCTGTACCGTGCAGTCCTTCCTGCCCAATTTTTAGAGCTTCGCTCTTAAAGAATACGGTAAAACACGAAACCTACAACAAACAACCCCTATTTGTTGTTGTTGTTGTATGCTTTCTTCTGGGTAATTCCCCGGCGTCTGAATTTTATATGCCGACGTTTCGGAACACTGTTCCATCTTCATAGAGCTATGAAGATGGAACAGTGTTCCGAAACGTCTGCATATAAAATTCAGACGCCGGGGAATTATCCAGAAGAAAGCATACACCATTCAAAACATGGCGAAAGTTTGAAATCAAGAACACTTCACCTCTATTTTTTTGTTTTGTTGACCGTACATCCCTGTATAATCTTTTTTCAAATGAAGCCAACTAGGTGCACACTACTTCTTAGTATAGTTATTTCAACTTCTCTACATGTTTCGGGCAACCATGTGTCAATCATCAGTAGAACTTACTGTATCTATGCGACACTGGTATTCTTCACTCTGTATGTGTGGCTGTCTGGTCTACAGAGTGAAAAATACCAGTGTCGCATAGATACAGTACGTTATCCTGGTGATTTGCACACAGTTGTCCGAAACATACAGAGAAGCTGAAATAACTGTACTAAGAAGTAGTGTGCACCTAGTTGGCTTCATTTGGGGGGGGGGGGGAAACTATGTTTCGCTTTAACAGGCAAGCGTAGAACGAGTACTGCCTTTCAGTTTCGGTAACAACGTTGCATAAAAGGCACATTTAATTAGGTACGATTATTAAAAATGAACTTGATGTGTGACGTCCCGTTGAGTTTCACAAGATGTCAGCAATTAAAATACACAGTCCAACACAGCTACTTGTATTGGCAAGCATCTATTCTTTTGCGAGGGAAGCAGCTGCACATTTCGACTCCCAACGTGTCATCATTAGGCTCCTATAAAAAGATGTGTAATAGGTACCAAATAAAGTTACAACTTAATTATTCGCTGTGCATGAGATCTTAGCCTCATACAACTTTTACAGTACGCTAATTGTTCTAATATATACCGTACAATAGTCTACAAAAGAGACATGCCGCGTTGTGGTGTCCGATTTTTCATGATTTCATGTCCATTATTCAGAATAAAATTCTTGTTGTAAAATTAATTTTAAAATTTTGTAGGGGTTCTTAATTACAGTTACAGAAAAGCAAAATTTATTTCTTAATTGTAACGCAACCAGAAATTGTAAATTAAGAACTTAAATACTTTTACAATATTTTAAAACAATTTGCCACGAGAAATAGTATTGCCTGGAGTATGAAGGAACCCTACACAATCTCAGTCTCCTCTATCTAGCGTCCTGACCGATTTCTCAGCCAGTAGCCCTCTATCTAGTATCCTGATCCAAAGTACCAGCTGGTCGCCCGCTGTCCAGTATCCTGATCCAAAGTCTCAGCTGGTCGCCGTCCATCTACTGACATGATCCAAACCTCAGATAGTCGCCCTGTATGTAGTGACATGCTGCAATAGCCTTCCCGAATAATAAGCAGGGTATCAAGTAATACATCGAAGGCTGGTTTGATGCCATATAGGCTACAGTAACCTCAAAGTATGAAACCCAACTTCCCAGTTATGTGTAAATGTATTTATTTTTTGTTTTCTACGCGCTGCTTGTGTCCTCCATGCAGATTACGTGTCCAACCCGACCATGCCTGCCCTAACACCCGGCGAACAGCACAAATTGTGAGGCAACCTTAGTCTCGGGCACACTAAACACTCGGTTCAAACCGCCTGTTACGCATGAAGGCATGTGTTATGCTGCCCCGTGAAGGCTGTACAAGAGGACTTGCGAATAGTGAGCCTCCCGTCCGAGGCCGACCGAGTGCCGAATGCCTGCAGAACTCTGCAAAGGAATACGCCAGGCGCCCGCGACCGCTAAAGCCAAAGAACATTACTAACGGCGGAACTCCTCTCTATGTAATCCGCAATTCCCTCCATTTGTACGTTCATATCTCTTAAGATCGGACACATTCTGAAACGCCTGGATGAGAAATGACCTCTATTCTGTGTACGTCGTAGATGAAGTAAGAGTTTGTAGTAGCACCAGGGACTTTCACTCACCCTGAACAATGCCAGAAGAGAGTGCAAGTATTCGGAACACATGCCCAAGAAAGCTGAGAGGTTCCGAAAGTAAAGTTACCCAATACCGTAGCATGTAACTGTCACGCTTGCTTCTAATGCGCGACGAAAGCCGTTTTCAATCCTTACGCGGCTCATCAATACGAGGGTATTGTGGTTTTCCGCAGTTCCCCTATGCTCACACATTAACGAACATTGGTATCAGCAAAACTTCGCCAAACCCTAGTATACCGTTGCAACCGGGGGGTGGAGGGGAAGCATTCAAAATACGAGCACAGAAGCAGATCATCCAACTGGTCGTTACTTCAAACCCCCATATATGTCCGTTAATCGTAGAATACTACATGTTGTTATATTGGTATTCTATCGAAGGGAAGGACACGGACTAAGCATGCTTGACAGCGAAGTCTTAATGATAATTTTTATCGCTGCACCGTGCATTCTGAAATTTACGTACGTAGTTCACGCACTGCACACAACACACATGCCGCTCTACGACACGCTGCCACATCACCTAATATATATAACGACGTAATTTTACCGAGTGTTTTAACATAAATATAACTTTAGTTAGGTACAGATAAAGCTCCTTGATGATGGTCATTAAAGACCGAAACATGTAGGAGCGATATTATTGTGTATTTTAATGTAAATTTAAAACTTTTAACCAAGTTAATAAACAGTGCATTTGTTGGTATGTGAACTCCTACGGATAATATTTGGAACTAATAAAAGGGAAAATGGCAGTAGGTTGGAGGACACCGCAATTGAGATTGTTCAATTTTTGTACGAGTAGCTTTCACATAACATTATTAAGACGATTAAATGTAGGTGAATGATAGGGTCGTCGAAGCGATGATTAGAAGTACACACAAAACTGTAATTTCCAAATTCCATGGAAGAAACAACGTTAAAAATGCTTTAAGCTGTATCTTAATGAGACAGTGTGAGTACAGATCTACTCAACTGGGTTAGGATCAAGGGGTGGAAATGGCTTCTGAGAAGTGGTCGACAGTTCGGTTCAGGAGCAGGTACAACAAGCCCCTCCTAAGTGCAAAAATTATAAGACGGTCCCACGTTTGCAAAAGGCAAAATAGTCCCAGCACATGCTGTGCAAGTGTAGCTATAGCTCCACTCATTATTGACTTCAGCAGATGGAGGTGAGCGGTCGGCTTCACTCGCCGGCCGTTTTGGGAGTAAAGCCGGCCGCGTACGAGCGATTTTAGTCGCTGCGACTATCGAGTTGCCCAAATGAAACACACGGTTGTATACGGAAGCGCGCGCACGGGCGACTATCTAATCGTGGCGATTAAAAAATCGCAACGTGTTCCATTTCCAGGGCGACACGATCGTCTTTTGACTACTTCTTGTACAAATGAAACACACAGAAACAAATGGGTGCGCGCTCAAGGGCGACTGTCGCCTCCTTATCTCTGTGTCAAACCAGCATCGTCCAAGGCCATTTCCTTCCGTTATGGCGTTCAATGAGGTGTATGATTGTGAAATACTGATTTCGGAAACTGAAAGACGTCCTGCTCTGTACGACTGTTCGCTGACAGAATACAGTGATAAGGGTTTGAAAGAGAGACTGTAGGGAGAAGTGTGCGAGGGCGAAGATGGAAATGCTGGGCATTAAGAGGAAAGACAAAAATGCTGGGCATTAAGAGGAAAGACAAAAATATAGTTGGAAAATTGTATGTAGTCAAACACAACTGTGTCACATGAGGTGTATTTAATGACTATATAATGGACAACTACATGTTTCGGCCTGTACTGGCCATCTTCAGGTTGTCTTAGGGGAACTT
>Ga0131853_10008414_pt1 | contig 18806 bp, 19 predicted proteins | sample TergutLab28metaG_FD_92764 | JGI IMG/M metagenome (GOLD analysis project Ga0131853, IMG submission 92764) | Labiotermes labralis P1 segment gut microbial communities from Petit-Saut dam, French Guiana - Lab288 P1 (version 2) (version 2) | ecosystem: Host-associated > Arthropoda: Insects >...
CAATACACTTGAGATAGGAGTATATGTATTTTTTTATTTAATAGAACAACACTCCAAGTTTTTGTTACATACCTTACAGGTGCTCTATATGTGCACCCTTTGTGATTCTACAAACATCAACACAATAATCGAGTTCGTTCCACATGTCAGCGGTGATGGTTTCAGTGGTGGTTCTGATTTGTACCTTCAGTTCCAGGATACATGCACCCTGTCTCTTGAAACTGTGCATACCACCTTTGAATGGAATTGTCAGATGGTGGTTGTTTCCCATATTTGGTGTGGAATTGCCGCTGGACACTTGTACCCTGACAGTCATTTTGAATAACCCTGTATATGTAGGTGTTGTCTGAAACGAACCCTTCTACTGTGCATGCGTGCATGTTCTATGTACACTTCACAACCCAGCTTGAGTGTTGCGCTTGTAGGTATCATGTGAAAGAGGCTGACACCCCAGATCCTCCACAAGAGGAACGTGCAGACCCTCCTACCTTAGCTGAGACCTGTATGAGAGAGTTAGTGGGGAGAGCGTCGTTCGGACATATTCGTTCTGTCCTGAGGCCCGTTCTGAGGTACGTTGTAATGAGACAATATATGTTTCCTGTGCTGATTCAGCCAAGGAAATATTTCTTGTGAAGTTGCTTGCCATCACTGACACAGTAATTACTGCTGTGTTTTGTGTGAATCACAACTTTTCAACAAAGCAGGAAAGATCTGCAAGCAGTAGAGCCTGTTCTTGTTCAGAAAGTGTTATAAGTGTGTGGTGTCCTTGTCATTTTGCTGCCTGATTGGTTGTCTGTTGTAATTTGTAGTCAGGCTGTGATTCAGTAGTATTGATGCCATAACAAGGTTAATTGTATAAGTAATTGTACCATTTGAAAAGTAAAAGCTGTATGGTGCATGCTGTAAAGGTACATGGTGGTGTGGAGGTATTGCCCCGTGGGTCCTTGACTTGGTGTTGGATGGAGGTGAATGGCCACCATTGTGCCCCAGCTGCTTTACTCCAGGGCACTGAGTGCCATTATACATTGAGTAGGAGTCTGTGTGGACCAGTGGACCCCCATGGCTGGTCTGAATGGTTTGCTGGCCTTGCCAGGAATCATGTCTTTGTGCATCAGCTATCAAGTCTATAGCCTTGAGTTATCCTGGCTTCCTGCAGTCGGAAAGTTTATTGTGTATTGTAACAGAGAAGGTGTTATAAGTGTGTGCCCACACACAACCACACACACCACACACACACACACACACACACACACACACACACACACAAAACCACACACACACACACACACACACACATGCCCACTAAATCATTGGTTAATTGCTGCTTTAATTCTTATAATAAAACCAACTAGATGCACTACTTTCTCAAATTGATTTTAGGAATAAAACTCTACCTGTTTCAGACAGTTCCTCTGTCCATCGTCATGAGTTTTTCACTGTACACACAGCAATTGTATATGTCACTGCTGTGTGTACAGTGAAAAACTCCTGATGATGGACAGAGGAACTGTCTGAAACATGTAGTTTTATTCCTAAAATAAATTTGAGAAAGTAGTGCATCTAGTTGGTTTTATTATCAGAATTTATCACGATGCACGGTCACCTGAACGTCAATTGCTGCTTTAATGTTCAAAATTGGTTGCTTTATTTCATTGTATTTTTTTTCACAACGCCATGTATTTTACAGAATTCATGGTAACATCAAAGAAAGCCTGAAAATGCTTTGATGCTTTATCCTGTAATAATGAGCTTGTCTCTCTGTCACAGATAAAGGTCAAAGAACTACACCGTAAGTCTGGGTTGACCTTTAGCAGGCAGTTATTTTCCTATTTTGAACTTCAGAAAAGGTTTCAGAGCTGTAGAGTTTGTCACCAAACCTTTTATTGGACAATGGTGTACATGCGTGTCACCAGGGTTATGGTTAAAGAGTTCAGTATTTTTACCAGATAGTTCCAGTTGGTTCCCAGAGTAAACAGTGATGATTATCATGAACATTCATTAGCCAGAGGGACTTTGTGATTGATTTTTTTTTTGTTTTTTTTTTTTTTTTTTTGGTAGAAAATAAACTTATACATGCAATTCAGATTAGCCCTCCACTTTAGAGAGTTGAGGGAGGTGTCATGGGGTAATAAGTGGAACAAAAAGTTGTTTATGTTGATCATATTGTTTTGATTTCTGTTTCAGACATTTAGATCTCCATGAGCTCTGGGTCCCAAATGAGTTTGCAATTCATACATTCAAGATCATCATGTTTTCAATTCAGGTGAGTGATTTCATAGAGTGGTAGCCATATTGGTGTAAGAAAGTGTAAGGAAACCTTCGATTGTGTAGTTGGTGGTGGGGGGAACAGGAAGGTACACAGCACTTCACTGAGTGGGTTGGCCTTATAACAATGCAGCACATCTGAAATGCATTTGGTGTGTATTTGATGTGATTGATTGATTACGATTGGGTTCAGGACCTCACCTTCCCATTGCACCTAGGCCTTAATTAATGGGCCCTTTGTGCCACATATCAATTTATGGGAGCCCTGTTACTTTGCTAAATTTCCAGTTGACCCCCCAGATTTATACTCTTGATGTCCTGTGGCTCCAAAAAGAAGGAACCAAAGTATTTGATGTGAACTCTACAGTGTCCCTTGTATCGTGTCTGTTAGTACAGCAGGTGTCATGCGATGTCTGTGTGGATGCAGACTTTCTGTTCGATTTTGACATTCAGAGGACTTCATCATGATATATTCTTATAATAAAGCCAACGAGATGCACTATTTCTCAAATTTATTTTGATAAAATACTCTACATGTTTTGGACAGATCTCCTTTCCATCATCAGGAGTCTGTTGACCGTCTGCTAGCAGACAGTCAACATAACTAGCATGACAAATGTCTATTGCTGTGTATGCAGTGTTTACATTGCTGATGATGGACAGTAAGTCTGTCCGAAACATGTAGAGTTCTTTATCGAAATAAAATTGAGAAATAGTGCATCTCATTGGCTTTATTATAAGAATATTTCTGTTTGATGTCCCCTTAAAAAATGAGGGGGTGGTCACGTTACAGTAGTGTACAATTTTAAACATGTTCTGTGTAGATATTTCCTTGAAAACAAGATCATGAAGGGGTGGTCATCTTATATTTGGGTACTTAGTTTAACTTACTTTGGTTTTTAATTATGAAAAATAAGGAAATCTAGGTTTTAATTATTTAAAATTTCAGGCGCAGTATTCCTACACGGTGATTGAAACACTGATGTCACATTTAGATGACAATTCAAAGTCAGATCCAAAGATGCGGACCAGTATAGCAGATGTTTTGTCGAAGATAATCGCGACGGCTGCTGGAGAAAGTGTTGGTAAGTGATTATAGTATGTATAGAGCTGCTTAAAAAGTACCATACCATATAATCCAGAGCTGATTCACATTCACTGAGTTACTACATTGTACTTATGTACTTGTTTTTATGATGAACACATACCAGTGTAGAATCGCGTAAGTTTAAAATGTTGTCCATCTAATAAATTATAATATGCATACTTGTATTGAAAAATGGTACTCCCTCTTACACTGCTGGAATTATTAAATTTCAGCATCCTGGTCACCTGTGTGTTTTACTGTATGTATGCCCTGTGGTTGCAGGTCCATCAGTGCTGGAGATTATCAACTCCTTGTTGAGCCATCTTCGTGTGTTAGTAACCCATGAAGCCCCTTCAGATGATCCTCAGGCACAGCATGATGAGAAACTGTACCAAGAAACACTTATCAATGCTCTCGGAGAGTTTGCGAATCACCTGCCAGACTATCAGAAGATAGATATTATGATGTTTATTATGGGTAAAGTTCCTTCATATGGTCACCCCCGAGGATTGAACCATCCTGGAGACATACTTTTGCAGAATATTCTGCTGAAATCATTACTGAAGGTAAGTGTTTGTTCAGTACACTGCTGCTGTTGTGTATCTGAGACAAGGGTGGAACTATGGGGGTTGGTTAGAATGTAAGTTCAGAGGCCGTATAATGTGGGCTCTGTGTCCTGAAATCATTTAATTGTGCTGCTTTCTCACTATTTTTATACATAGTTCCTGCCACAGCCAATGTATTTACTTCATGGGATCAGTATTTTTGTTCCCTGTATGTATCGGTGTGTGTCCTATGTTATCAGTCATTGCAACACAGCTGTTTCCTGGTTGCCCAAAGTCCCATTAAGTCAAGTGTTCCATGTTACAGAGAAGAGCACCTGGTAATGCGGGGTAGGACCAAAGTTATTTGCCTTTTTACGAGAGTCGGTGCTTGAGGCCAGTGCGGGCAACAGTTGTATTTTGAAAACGGCCGAAATGTAGAGAAAAGAAAGCTTTGCATTATTTAGTACTTCCATGGCCATACTGGTCATGTTGCATGTGTGGAGTTGTGCTGGGTTTTGTGTATATGTATTCTAATGGGTGAGGGGTGTATTTTATTTTGCAGAGAAGGGTAAAATGTGATGGTCAGTATTTTAGTGGTGTCCAAGCTTGTAGAATGTAATTTTGTGCAGTTCACAATCATGTTATAAAAAAAGACGTACATGCTGAGTGCAAGATACTTCTGGGAGAATTTGAAAAGTGTGATGATTCCCAGTATTAATGTTAACAGAATTAGGTGGCTTAGGTGCAGATGGATGCTTTTGTAGTTTGTTGAGTGTTGGCCTGAGATCAAACTGTGTATGGAAGAAGTCAAAGAACAGGGGTTTCCTCAGTCATGCAGCCAAACACCTAGAACTGGAAGTACAGTGAATCTGTATATAATGAGACAAGAATATCACTATATTTTCAGCCTGTTCTTGCCACGTAGGAAGTGCATTGTTGGGACAGGAAAACTTTGGATAAGATCTGTTCGGTGAAATGAGTTCTTATGTATGTATGTGGCATTTTCTTTGTTATGTCACTTGACTGTCTTACTGCGAAGCCATTTTACAAAACTGTACAAATTGCAAGATTCTTTCATAAAATGGGAATAATGCAGGGGTGATACTTCTGTCAGGGAGAAAGTTGTGAAAGCAAATTATTTCGGTTGGTTGTGATGTCTTGTGGGAAGTAACATGAATTGCTTGTAACAAAATAAGAACCTCGGAGTGTCAGCCAGTTGTCACTGTGGTGAGCCTGACAGAATCCTGTAATCAGTTCAGGCAATCTACTGGCGAAGGGTAAATATAGGCTTAAGAGAACATATTGGTATATCAGAAACAGTAACACATTAAATTTTTTCAGGTTGGCACAAAGTATCAGACAAGACAGTTCAATGTTACGTTCCCAATATCATTTCTGGAGCCACTGCTTCACATGTCCCTGGCTGCAGATCCTGATATGCGTCTGCTTGTACAGAAAATTTTGCATACCCTGATTGATCGCCACCATAACTTAGAGAAGTTGCTTAAACCTACGTACGTATCAATTTTAAATAATACGTGACCATGCATTAAGATGATTTGATATGAAGATGAAACCAACAAATGTGTATAAGCATTTAAAAGTATTTTGTGTTGTATTATAAATGTAGTAAGTCTCCTACATGTATATGTTTTGGCCAGTGGCATACTGAGGGGGGGTTTGGGGTGTTCAAACCCCCCTTGAAATTCTGAAGGCCCTCCAAAATCTTGCCAAACTCAACCCAATTGTGAAAACTGTTAAACATTGCTGAATTTAGGAGGCCAACACCCCCATGATGTTCGGAAAAAAAGGCAGTAAAATTCTAAAACTACCTGGGTTCGCAATTGTTTTACATTAGCAATGGAAAATAAATTGGTTGTTCTCATAAATAGTCTTAAAGTACCAAAAATTAAGAAAATTTTACTATATGAAATGAAATTTCTTGTACCAAATTACAACTGCCTCCAGACCCCTGACTAGGGGACTACCGCCCTCAGATCCCTGTTCTCTCTGTCCTCTGTCCTCAACTGAATTTGTTGAACCCCCCCCCGAACAAAATTCCTAGGTACGCCACTGGTTTTGGCCACACTTGTGGTCATCCTCACGGAGGCTTCGTACAAAGGATATATTACAAAAACTTCAAGAACCAATGAACAAAAGTAAAGTACTAAGTGTTAATATGTACGATATATAGTATATGTTAACATATAAATTGCAGATTATTTTTTTTTTTGTGTTAAATTTGAGGGAGTTACAAGTGTTTGAGTTGGCTGTTGTGTATTGTATCACCAATTATATATGTATATTGGAAATCAGTAATTTTAATTGTTTGTACTATAGTTATCAAGGGCCACGTGGTGGCGCAGTTGGTTGAGGCAGTGCGCTACAAGCCAAAAGGTCACAGGTTCGATTCCCGTTGGTGTCACTGGAATTTTTCTTTGACATAATCCTTCTGGCTGCACTATGGCCCTGGGGTCGACTCAGCCTCTGACAGAAATGAGTACCAGGAATATTTCCTGGGGGGTAAAGGTGGCCAGTGTGTGGGGCTGACAACCTTACCACCTTCATGTGCCAACTGTCTTGAAATCTGGGAGCCTCGACATGCTGGAACCCTCAGGGCCAGTCCAGACCTGTGATGGTATTGCTTTCTACCATAGTTATCATTACTGTGGTCTGTCTAGACTTGAGCGTTTGTTCTTGTAATGTGTGCTTGATACGACTTTAAAATTTTGAAATGGACAGGTGCTTAGAAGCATAGAGTGACAAATTATTGTGGGTATTAAAAATTAAAATTCTTAGAAAAATGTGAGGGGCATTGCGAGGAAAACTGGTGAAGCTGCGGGTATTTTGAGAGCTTCAGACTGTATGAAAGGAACAACTTATGGAGTAAATTATAGATTCCTTTGTCTGAGGAAATCCAGCACCTCTTATTGGGATGAAGTTAGAAATGCCTGTTTGAGAACATTGTGTGTGAATTTAACTTGTATGCAGGAACTAAGATTCTTACAGCGGTGCTGCTGAAGATTCAAGTCTCCTGGGACATGTCACTCTGTTGGTACAGCCCAGGTTTGTTTGTGTAAACAACAGCAGGATGTAAGTAATGCTAAACTGAAAACATATTAAAACAAATGAGTATGTAAGCTGTTTAATGTTAATTTATTCTTTGTTTAGGGTAAATATTGCTGACCTAGAACTTGTAGTGGAGAAGAGTTCTCGCCTTGACATAGTTTTTATCCAAAAACATGGTCCAGAAATTTACCGTAGTCTGTATGAGAGCTTGGAGCAGGCTAACAATACAGTGGAAAATATTGAGGCCATTTACACAACCCTTGCTTTGCTGTGTGTTGAGTTGTGTTCTGAAGAAACGGTTACGGAAATGCTGCGTCTTGTTGTCGGTATCCAGGTACAGTGACTTATTATGAATATATTTGTTTATGTGCTTGAATTGGAGGCTTGTGATACTACCAGAACTAAAATTGTATTTAGAACAGAAATGTTTTAACAGTTCAGCATTTTGTAATTTTCTTCAAGGTAATGCGTCTTATGTCCTGTGTGTAAACTGTCATTTCAGTGTGTGGAATAATTTGAATTTGTAAAACACGTAATAGGTGGTGATTAATATCAATTTCTAAGGCATAAGAATGTCGGTCACATACAGCAGACCTTCTTTGTTCTCGGGATTATGCATAGCAGTTTTGCTTATTTGCAGACGAATTATTGTGGCAAGCCTTGTGCATCACAGTGGAGGTCTCTCACTGACTTGTAGTCACGCTTGCTTTGGCGTGTGGACTAATGCACAAGAGGGTGCATTTTTCCAACTGTTCCACTCAGTAGTGTGCTAGATATTGTGTCGTATGGAGTGTACTTGGACTGTAATTTCAGGTTTATGGAACTGGTGGTTATCTGCATGTTTTAAGTAACAGTCATACGTTATGAAAGTACATGAATGTGTAATTGTAATATTTATATTTCTTGACTGATCTGGGTGAAATTTGATATAGGAGATCACTCTATAATGTTGCAGAGTAGTTGTGACTTTGTGAAAATCAGTGCAGTGCATACTGTCTTTAAAGAAGGTAAGGTAAAGTGCACCCTTGTACAGGCACTGAGGCCCTGTACAGGCTGTATGGCCCATAGGGGAAGCAGAGGTATAGCACTACTTTTTCTTGACCATGGCACTAGAAAGGGGTGAGGGGTCAGCATCACGCCCCAGCCACTCTGAAAGTAAAGTGCACACTTGTACAGGCACTGAAGCTCTTAACAGGCTGTCCAGCCCATAGGGGAAGTATAGGTATACCTCTACTCTTCCTTGACCACAGCACTAGAAAGGGGTGAGGGGTCAGCGTCATGCCCCGGCCACTCTAAAGGTAAAGTGCATCCTTGTACAGGCACTGAGGCTCTGTACAGGCTGTATGGCCCATAGGGGGGAGTAGAGGTATAGCTCTACTCTTCCTTGACCACAGCACTAGAAAGGGGTGAGGGGTCAGCATCATGCCCCGGCCACTCTAAAGGTAAAGTGCATCCTTGTACAGGCACTGAGGCTCTGTACAGGCCGTACGGCCCATAGGAGGTATAGCTTTACTCTTTCTTGACCACAGTACTAGAGGGGAGTGAGGGGTCAGCGTCACACCCTGGCTGCTCTTTACCCCCAGAAAAGACCTGGTACCCATTGTACAGGAGGCTGGGTGGGCCCCAGGGCCGGTCTGGACAGGTGCGGAAAATCTCGCCCCCACCGGGATTCGATCGCCGGATCGTCCAGCTCGTAGCCAGTCACTACTGACTGCACTATCTGGCCCACATATTGTACTTTAGAGTGTAAATTAAATTTTGCCAGCATTTTGTACATTTTGCATCCAGTCTGTACAGATAATCTCTACATAATGCTGTTGCTCATATATGACTCGCTTGATGATTGATGCATTGTAAGGCATATTTTTTTGTAAGGGCATAATTAAATTTTGCCCATATATATCCTTTATATTTCATCAAATTTGGGTAAAATTTGGCATATGAGATGTCCACAAAAAATGTTGAGCATTTGTGACTTTCATAAAAATCGGCCCCATGAAAGCCCCACTGTACTTAGAGGAATACGTGAATTCTCACCTTCACTTGCTACATTTATGTGTGATTTTGATAAAATTAGACATGCGATATCTGCACATTATTGCTATCGACCATTTGTGAGTTTTGTGAAAACTGACAAATGGAAGTCTATACTTTTCATATTGATGTGAATGGCATTTACCGTGAAACTGTAATAAGTTGTGAAACTCAAGAATGTCTTGGTTAAGTCTGTATAATGCAATGCAGAATACACCATTTGTCAAATTGTTGGAGTTGTAACTTCACCTTGTTGAAAGTATCGGCTGTGTAGTGATTAGAGGAATGCTTTTAAATTGTATTTGTCTAATTTCAGGACACTGCACTCACTAATGTGTCCCTGAGTGTCACTCGGAAGTACAACCTGCATGCCGTGGTGGCAAGCCTCCTGATCTTGATCCCCAGTGTTGTCCCAATTATACCATTGATGGAGTATGCAGAAAAGGCAAGTGTTGTCTTTCTGAAGGCCTGGTTATGCTCAGTTTTATTTGAAGATTTGTGTTAACCCTTCGAAGAAGGCTGTTCCCATACATTATTTATAACCTTCAGTTCATCTCTCACAGAGAAAAGAGCACAGTGCAACTCTTAGAATAGTAATTTGGTGAATGCTGTATGATGAAGTCTCTTTTTAATGTGAGAATCATGTGGATAACATAAATACACTGTGTCGAAAAAATATTGAGTTTGTTAGTGTTGCGTCGTGTGATATATATAGTTACCATTGGACTTTAAAAGGTTTAGTCTGAAACTGGAAGGAACAAAAATAACAAGGGCTTTACCCCAACATGTTTAACATAACAAGAATCAGTTCTCTGTGAAGTGAGAGAGAAAACCAACAAGATGCAACAGTTAGATGTTTATTATCAACACTTTCTCAACATGTGCGAGCACCCTACAACACAGTGCCCCACGTCCAGCAGTACCAGCGCAGCACACCACGTGCAGTAACACACGTCTTGTTCTCCTGAAGATGGGCATAATGATGCCCGAAACATGTTGAGAAAGTGTTGATAATAAACATCTAACTGTTACATCCCTTGTTGGTTTTCTCTCTTACTTCACAATTTGCTCATGATGCACGGTCACAGAAACCTAAAACCTAAAAAATCAGTTCTCTGTTCATGGTGCATAATTAACTCAAATTTAACATCACTTCATTGACTTCAAAAGTTACTTAACTGTAACTGAGGCAAGAAGTTGAGTATGTGTATAATTAATTGCAAATGATGTGAGAAACAGTTTTGGCATGGTTGAAGGTACTGGAGCCTTAAAATCCTATACGAACTGCTGATATGGAAATGGTTCAAGTGAAGAAGCATATCCATAGTTGCAGAAATTTTGCATTGTGAATTCTGCTTCTGATTTGTGAGATATGCACCTGGTTATTCTGTAGTCAAAAGAATTCATTTTAAGTAAGTGATTTTTCCGATGTGGCAGGTAATTGAAGCTCGGCGGAATGCCGGAGCAAACCACTTGCTACCAGAGTTGCTTGCTCATTATGACTCAGAGGTATGTCTCACACCAACACAACTTGGTCCAGACATATTGGTAGATCAAGTGGCCATTACAGAGAGCCTGAAAAGAGCAGGCTTGGATGCGGCGAGGCTTCAGCATGTGACGCCGTATGGGTCTGGTGGGCCGCCCGGCCTGAGCATGGTCCATAGGCACTCCTGGGTTGACTCCAACTTGCAGGCCAGTGCAGGAGATCTGAATTCCTTTCAGGTGGAAGTGGACAGTGCCTCATCGTCACCCGGAGTGCAGAAGGTATGTGTGCATAAAACTGTCTTAATGAGCATCATTTTAAAATGTTTATATAGGTTATAGCTTCTTGGAACCTGGAGTCTGTTTGTGACCTTGTACCCAGAACTTCAGCACTCACCTCCCCTCAGTGTCTGTGTCTGTAATGTATTGAATTTTTTTTAAGTTCTCTTCTGTAGGAGAATCTGATGGCCAAGTGAGATTGTCAGACATGTTTGTGACAAAATGCAACCATGGTGATGTGGCTTGAACCTTTGAACATGGAGGAATGTGTATCTGTCTCGGTAGTTTTTGGCACATGTATGATAAATTTACAAAAATACACCCCTTAGCTTTGCCGTGTCTGTCTGTGTGGCCATTTGTAACAGCTCAAGAAGAGGTGAATGGAGTTTGATGGGGGATATATATGTTTGGGTTGGTTAATGTTTAGCAGTTTAATTAAAATCCAATAACAATAGTGGACATTTTACTTGATGACCTGCACACATTGAAGCACACATCATGCATGTAAGTCACTAAATACTTCTTTGAACAGGAATGTTTTGAAAAAAATTTGAAGAGAAGAATTAAACATACGTTATGTTCACAGTGCACTTTCTGGGGAAGTCTTAAAATTTTGAGTGCAATTTAGTTGAACAGGACTTACCATGCTGTGTAATCTCATAATGTGAGAGCTGGTGGGACTGCTTTTGAAGAAAATTGTACAGGACATGTTTGCTGATCTGTCACATCTGTTGTATGTAAGAGATTTTTGGATGTCTGAATTTAAAAATTAAAAATCTTGTGGCAATAATTGAGTGAACGCTCCTGAATTATTGTGCTCTACTTGTATTTCCATGGGCCGGGATAGCTCAGTTGGTATAGCAACTGGCTACAGGCTGGACAGTCCGGGGATCGAATCCTGGTGGGGGCGAGATTTTCTGCGCCTGTCCAGACCGGCCCTGGGGCTCACCCAGATTCCCCTACAATGGGTACCGGGTCTTTCCCAGGGGTAAAGAGCTGCTGGGGCATGATGCTGACCCCTCACTCCCTTCTAGTGCAGTGGTCAAGAAAGAGTAGAGCTATACCTCTACTCCCCCTATGGACCATACGGCCTGTACAGAGCCTCAGTGCCTGTACAAGGGTGCACTTTACCTTTTTTTTTTACTTGTATTTCCTAACTTTCATTTTTGTCTGTCACAGGCAGGTGCTTAATATGTACCTGTTCCACTCTTTCAATAATGTTGTTAATTCATTAATATATAGTCAATAATACATAGTTTTGGCTACGTATTTCGGTTTTACCAAACTGTCTTCATGCCATTATTTACTATATAGAGGTACATTCAGTGTGTACATACATTATGGGATCACACAGTGTTTACAGAAAATCATAGCAGTTTAAAATTGTTATTTCAAGTTTAAAGTCTGTTGTTCCACTCTTTGCCCATGTTTGTAAATTTTTAATCATTTAAAAAAAGTATGCAGGGAAGGAATGCAGAGTATCCTCAACTACATCTGTGCCTGATATCATAATTGTGTAATGTGTGGTTGCTTAGAATAATGCATTTGAATTTGATGAAACTGACACTGTGAAGTTTTATCTTGCAAATTTCCTTGACACGAAACATGACGGATGAACAGACTTGAGGTCTTTTCTCATCTAGGATGTTGCATGATGTAGGTTGGTAGTTTGCTACCTACTTTTGGGGTAGTGTGTCACTCCCATCTTCATGGGTCAAGTAGTCCAAGAATAACTCTTCTTGGACTCAGTGCTGCACAACATCTCAGAAGAGCAAAGACGTCAACTGCCCCACAGCAGGACCCTGAAATCTGGACGAACATACTTGTGTGCTGTTGGGCACAGAGGTGGGGATTCAGGAATTCGTTTGACAGTGGATGATGTAAATCAAAATTTCAACAGCCCAAAAGAGAGTTTTGGGCATGTCTTTGGAATGACCAGACTTTTGAAACAAATGATGCAAATCTGGTTACTACTGTACCTCTTGGCTAGCTAAGGAAGACTGTACTGTGTTAGTTGTTCAGCTCCAGTTTTAATAATTATACCAGAAATATGGCAATGTCTTTGTTTAGAAATACCCAGAAGAAGATCTGACTTTTGAATCTATGAAGAGGATTTTGTCAGAACCATTAGATAAAGCTAAGGAAGCAGAAGAAGAGAAGAGGTTGCATCTGAGCGAGACCTTCCGCACGGCAGCCTTCCGTGATCTGGTGGATCGCACACACGCTAATGTGAGTCATGTCACATTTTAACACAAGGTAGTCAGTTGTGCATTTAATAATTTGTACATACGTTTGTCATTTTCCGTTGGACACTGAACTAATGGGTTCTTGTTTTGTCTGTGTCTCTCATCTTGACAGTTTGTAATATGCTGCATTGCACAGGTGTTTAGTATTGAAATTATTTAGAATGTTTGTCATGTAGTATGTTCTGTTTCTGCATCTTTTCAGAATGACATACTCCAGAACAAACTGAATGAGATTTTCAGCAAGCTGGCAGGTGGCCTGTCGGATGGGATTCGTCCTCCAGCAACTCCCACTCCAGGAACGAAACAAGATAATGATTTGTTGCGTCCAAATAATAATCCACGAGCATCTGAAGTTATCTTTCCTGAACTTTTTCTGTATTGATTATCAAAGTAAAATTACAATACAATACCATTCATTTAAGAGGTTCACAATTGTTATAGTTATAACAATAATATAAATTACAAATTATTGAAATTGATATAATTATTGAAATTATTAAAATTGGTGCTTCCCAATAGAATTGTAGAAATTCATCAGTGATGGTGGCCAAGGAGATGTTAAGTCTTTGTCTCTGTAGGTATGATTGTGAAAATTGTATGTTGGTGTACATATATATATACATATGCTTAATTTATTTTCTTGTTGGTCTCTGTCCAGAGGGATGAAGTATGTGTGGACTGGTTTTCTGATTCCTTTATTACTACAGTGGCCTGTGTACTCTGTCACTGCTTAGGAAGCACTTGGTCATCTAAATTCTCTGTCCTTTGAATGTAAATTTCATTGGTATTTTTGGATATCGTGATGTCCGTAGTTAGCGATAATGAAACACTTCCATGTTATATGGAATAGTAAATACTCTGCTGCTAATGTGTATACTCTTGTGAAAGCTGCAGATTTCTCTTTCAGGTGGATATCATAACAAGTGTTGTGGCCCATACGGTTTCTCTTTAAGGGTACAGTGTTTTTTCCTTTAATTCCATATAGTAATGTGCATTTCTTAGGTTGTTATTTATGTCTGCATTATCTTATTACCTAACCACCAATCAAAGTGATTACACAGCTTGAACTGTACTGAGCTAGAAAACACACAAGAGTTGGGGTGTCAGTTCCAAATTCTGCCCAAAGAATGGTTGTTTCATATTGGTTCATATTTGCTGATCATCCTACTCATTGCCATAATCTACAAATTTTTAGTTCTCTTACTAGTGAGCCCCATATGTCAAGAAAAACACTTTTGAGTTCCATGACCAAGAAAATTAGGATACGGAAGAACGTTGTGAGAAAATAAATCTACAGGACTCCTGAGGTACTGTAAGATACAAATAATGCATTTGTATTAAATTTTGATTGTGTCAATGTTACCAGTATTTGTTAGGTTTTTTTTAAAAACGTTACCAAAAGTTCTGTGACAATCCTTGTGGTGTGCAGGGGAAATTATTTTTATTTGCATTTAATACTGAGCCAGCACACTTGGTAAAGACAGATATCTGGTCTAGGGCATGGAGATGCAGCAGGGAGAACAACACCTCATGAATGACATTCCTTTGTGCTGGTACTTTTCACTTTCCTGTCTTTTTGTTTGGTGCAAATTACCTATTTTATATGTGACATTCATTTAACCCTTTGCACTCACATATGTCTATTGCATGCCAGCCAGCTCAATTTATTTTTTTTTTTTGTCCTTCAGAACAATGTGCAGAGGTTGAGGAAGGTGTGTATTTTAGTAGAAAAGCAGCTTTCTGAATTTAAGCTCCCAAAGCTAAAAGCATAATATGTACATTCAGCCACTAGGTAACAAAAATACATATTTACAAAAATCTGCTCTGTATTTGAAGACAAATTATTTTGGAATCTGTCTGACAAATGGCAAAGTGGGGAAATCTATGAATAAACAGTACTTTAACATCATTAGTGCAACTTATATTGCTACTAGAATAACTTGTCCTTTACCTTAGAAACACAGTTTGACTTTGTTTGATCATCTTCAGGCTAAAGTGATTGGTATAAAAATGTAAAAATGAATCTTTATAAATATAAATATTCCATGTATCTGTTTCATGACATGAGACCACATTGCTTACTGGAGTATTTGAGTGTAGACTGCCTTGATCTGACATGTATATTTTGTTGCATAGAGATTTTACTTTATATCGTATGATTTGTTATCCATTTATATTGATTAAAATTATGTTCTGATTTGTTGTACGCACAATATATTCCTTGTTGGTTTTCTTTATTGTCTTCATGGGTGAAGTGTGTTGTTTTATGAATAATTGATGCAATAAATAGTACAAAAATTGAAATATGTAAAGTTGGACATTATTCACAAATGAGTGCAAAAGGTTAAGCTGTATTGGGAGAGAGTGACATAGTTAGGGATAAGACATTGGACTCCCCTGGTCCAAAGAGCATACAGATGTAGCCCTGATTCATTCAGATGTTGATCGTGGTTTGAGTTTATGTTTGGTAATGTTTCCTCTCTGCCAGGCATTATCCTCCTACTTTGGAAGTGGTTCTGTCTGCTTTGCTGGGTGGGTGGTGTCCTGGAAGGTTCAGAGGTTTTGAAAATATACTCTGGAAAGATGTTTGCATTTTTGGTTTAATTGAACTGCAGCTGATGTATTTGCATATATATGTATTTTAAGTAACTTCAACTGTGGTAATGGTGGTAGAATAGTACATGACTGATGAAAAGTTGTTTATAAATTCCACATATATAGGTAAAGTGGACATAAATACTAGTTACATCTTTTCTACATGTATATGGCTGTAGCATGTTTTCAGATGGCCCCATAACTGTTGTTTAATGATCAAAGTTGTTACTCTCTTGCATTAATATGATTGAGAAATTCCATAAATAATGTTGCCAACATATGCTGTAAGTTTCGGTTGTTATGTACTGTTGTGTTGTTTGAAAAATTGTTGCAAATGAAACATGAGATGTTCATTTCATTTCATTTCCGGTTGGTCTGTATTCATGTGGAAGTTCTTTCTTGCCATCTGGTGGTTGTGGAGTGAACTCCATGTAGTAGAATCACTGCCTTCTGAATATTTTCCTTGGTATGTGTACAGCTAAACACAAGACCAACCACTTGACAATACAAGGCTGTAAAATGGAATTGTGGGAAAAAAGAACTCTTAGGTAATATACTACTACCAATGTGGATTATTGTGTCCCAGAACATAGTACAAATATAACTGATGGTGAATGTGGTGGATATGCAAATTAAGACTGTATCTGTGGAAATGATTGTGTAAAAGCTGATGGTGATTGTATGGTGTATGACATTCAACCCAAGATTCTGGAAGTAACCAGTCACCCATGGCAAAGGATCTCAAGTCTTTGGTATGTAAGCAGTCGTTATTACAATTTTTAATTATGTTTTTTCTCAGCCTATTTGCAAGCACTGGTTCTTGACAAAAATAATCATTACGCAAAAGAAAATCTAGAAGTAATCAACACTTGTTTTGAATGACTTCCAAGTGGTTAAGAAACCTTCCATTTGCCTTAGAATATTTTCTGTTGGGAAGTTCTTGATTACGATCCTGTTACTCCAAAGAGATGTTCAGGAGCCAATACCAAAGCATGAAGTAATTAATAATAATAATAATAGTAATAATGAGAATAAAGTAGTTTGTAAATATTGTAGCAGAATATGAAAGAAGCTGGAAGCATGGACTGATGTACCCATGATATAGTGTAAAGAATTTATTGGTGTTATTGTCAGTTCAGAAATGAATCTGAACAGAGAAATCAAAAGATAATGTTTTGAGAATTGGCTGTGGAGACATCCATTCTTCAAAATGTGTATATGTGAGAGGAAAAGTCTTGACTGATATTTGGAAATCTTTATGTGAGTCTTGGATTTGTTTTACTTGGAACAAGGTGAGATATCAGCAAGTACAGTCTGGGTGGAACTTGTAGGTAAGCCTTTTATTGCAAGAATGGAACTGCGATGAACTTTTGCGGAACATCTTTGCACTTAGGACTTGCAGCTTGGCTGTTATGCATTTTGAATTTCTCCAGGTCTCACAACCGTAGAGCAGGACTGCTTTCACGTTTGTATTGAAGATGCAAAGTTTGGTTTGCGTTGAATATGCCGTTGAGTGCCAGATCTTGTTTAATGCGCTGAATGCTATCTGGGCTTTTCTATAGGACCGTGATATCAGCCCCCTACCACCTGTTTTTATCGATAATGCTCCCCAGATATGCAAATTGTGTCATTCTTTCAATAGTTTCACTGTATATACAGAGAGTCTCATTATATATATACACACACACACACACACACACACACACGCACAATGCCATATCTAAGCCAGCAATTACAGACATGGGGACAGTGCGAAAATTTGAGGTTAGATTTGACAGATTGAATGCATATACTGTTCGATTTCAAGACATAGTTGGTTCACAAATATAAAATAACAACAATAATACTGGTTGTCGACAGATATGAACATTTCTACCATAAACTAGGCTGTGTTTGCGTTACTTTTTATCGCCGCATTTCCTTCTCTTTGTTTGTAGATCGCATACGCATTAGAAGTCTTCGTGTCGGATGGGTAAAGGTAAAGCAGTCCCGTTACAGGCCTGGCGTGGCCCAGAGAATTCCAGGAAGTTAAGATTCCCAGATTTCATGACAACAGCACAGGATGATGGTAGGTTGTCAACCTTACGCACCTGCCGCCTTTACCCCCAGGAAATTCTCCTGGTACTAATTACCGTTAGAGGCTGAGTCGACCCCAGGACCGTAGTGCGATCGGAAGGATTTTATGTCAATGAAAAATTCCAATGACACCAGCTGGGATCGAACCAGCACCTTAACCACTGTGCCACCGCGGTCGTCGGAAGAGTGGTGAGCCGTACCGGCTCTGCCTAGAGCAACGACCTTGCCCTTGGCAAGGCAGAACTGGTTATTTCCTCCCCCGTTCCCTTTTCCCAGGCTATCATCACGGGCTATTGGTCGCTCGCGCGGAAGAGAAAGGGTGAGGGCGTTTTTTTAAGCTTTCGTTATGGGACGTTTCTTTGAAGCACTTTACTTGGCTACAACTCATCGGGATAAGTCTTCTTCTTTGGGCTGCCCGGCAGCAGGAGCTGCGTCTGATCATTCCGTAAGGGCTACGTAGACATGCGGGATATGTAAACAGGTAACATTTGTTCTCGGCCACTTTGTTTCCAAAATGACATGTCGTATTTTTTTGAGTCAGAACATATCCCGAGGTCTACGTAGCGCCTCACGCAGAACAGCGGGTTGGTGTACCTAACCGCCCCGTAGGGTTTAGTTTTACGTTTTGTGTTTGTGACGCGCAAGGCTATGTCGTGCCATTGTATTGGAGCTTATGTATGTCGTGTTTTGGCACACTGATTGTAGTGGCTGGCCGATCGTGTTTCTTGTTGTACTGTTAGGTTTTCTTTGTTTTGGACCGGCGAATGTAGAGTGTTTTGTGCTAAGTCTGCCTGAGCGTTCCTTGTACTGTGAGTATTGTACTGTGCGCTGTTCCCCCAGTGGCAGACTGACGCCGGATCTAAGAATCATGTAAGATTGTGTGTGCTACGTCTGTTACGATCGGCCTAGCCGGAGGTCCATGTTCACTTTGAAGGTTACTATCTTTTGTTTCATGTGGTTAATTCACCTTTTGCGTATTTGTTTGCTGACAAGTAAATTATATTATCACTTGCTAAATGACCCCTGTCTTTTCCATTACACATACTGACCATCTACCACAAGGCCCCCACTAGTCAGGATTCGATCGCTCAAAGGGCCGAGGACGAAATTAGTGCCAGCCCTCGGGTC
>Ga0131853_10008415_pt1 | contig 18803 bp, 15 predicted proteins | sample TergutLab28metaG_FD_92764 | JGI IMG/M metagenome (GOLD analysis project Ga0131853, IMG submission 92764) | Labiotermes labralis P1 segment gut microbial communities from Petit-Saut dam, French Guiana - Lab288 P1 (version 2) (version 2) | ecosystem: Host-associated > Arthropoda: Insects >...
CCAGGCGGGGCACGACCCGCCGTCGTCATGGCTCGCCACGGTCGTGGCTGGTCGCGCAGTTCCCCGCGCCCCTTCGGGGCACGTCCTGCCCCACAGGGCGCGTTGCCGTCGGACGGTCCGTGCGTGGCTGGTCGCGCAGTTCCTCGCGCCCCTGATGGGGCGCACCCCCGGCGGCCGAGGCGAGGCGCACCCCCGCGGAGGGGGGCGGGACGGGGCGCGCCCCGCGGCCGGGAGCGGGGAGAGCGAGGATGGGGGAGGGGCGCGCCGCAGGCGACGGAGCCCCGTGACGCGACCGGCCGCCGGGACGGGTAGGCTCAGCAGTGGTCGGGGACATCCCATATTTCGCAGCCGGAGAGGGACTCCGGCGAATGAGCGAGGAGATCGGTTCGTGACGATCCGGGTAGGCATCAACGGCTTTGGCCGTATCGGTCGTAACTTCTTCCGCGCCATCCTGGAGCAGGGCGCGGACATCGAGATCGTGGCTGTCAACGACCTGGGTGACACCGCGACCACCGCGCACCTGCTGAAGTACGACACCATCCTGGGCCGCCTCAAGGCCGAGGTGACCCACACCGCAGACACCATCACCGTGGACGGCCGCACCATCAAGGTGCTCGCCGAGCGCGACCCCGCCGCCATCAAGTGGGGCGAGCTGGGCGTCGACATCGTGATCGAGTCGACGGGCATCTTCACCAAGGCCGCCGACGCCGGCAAGCACCTCGCGGGCGGCGCCAAGAAGGTCATCATCTCGGCGCCCGCCAAGGACGAGGACATCACCATCGTCATGGGCGTCAACCAGGAGAAGTACGACCCCGCGAAGCACAACATCATCTCCAACGCCTCGTGCACCACCAACTGTGTGGCGCCGATGGCGAAGGTGCTGCTGGAGAACTTCGGGATCGTCAAGGGCCTGATGACGACGGTCCACGCGTACACCAACGACCAGCGCATCCTGGACTTCCCGCACAAGGACCTGCGCCGCGCCCGCGCCGCCGCGGAGAACATCATCCCGACCACCACGGGTGCCGCGAAGGCCACCGCGCTGGTCATCCCGGAGCTCAAGGGCAAGCTGGACGGCCTGGCCATGCGCGTGCCGGTCCCGACCGGCTCGGTCACCGACCTGGTCGTCGACCTGGAGCGCGAGGTCACCAAGGACGAGGTCAACGCGGCCTTCCAGAAGGCCGCCGAGGGTCAGCTCAAGGGCCTGCTGGAGTACACCGAGGACCCGATCGTCTCCTCGGACATCGTCAACACGCCGTTCTCCTGCACCTTCGACTCCTCCCTGACCATGGTCCAGGGCAAGACCGTCAAGGTCATCGGCTGGTACGACAACGAGTGGGGCTACTCCAACCGCCTCGTGGACCTCACGGTCTTCGTCGGCGGCCAGCTCTGATCGCGCGCCGACCGCGCACCGCGATGTGAGGGACAGGGCCCGGAGGGGTGCGAGCACGCACCTCCCGGGCCCTGTTCGCATGCCGACGTCCAGCTCACCACAGGAGACCCCCCTTTCATGAAGACGATCGACGACCTTCTCGCCGAGGGGCAGGTGGCCGGCAAGCGGGTGTTCGTCCGCGCCGACCTCAACGTGCCCCTCTCGGACGGCACGATCACCGACGACGGCCGGATCCGCGCCGCCGTCCCGACCATCGCCAAGCTCGCCGACGCGGGCGCCAAGGTGATCGTCGCCTCGCACCTGGGCCGCCCCAAGGGCGCGCCCGACCCGCAGTTCTCGCTCGCCCCGGTCGCCGCGCGGCTGGGTGAACTGCTCGGCAAGGACGTGGCGTTCGCGTCCGACACGGTCGGCGACAGCGCGGCGGCCACCGTCGCGGGCCTGGCCGGCGGGCAGGTCGCGCTGCTGGAGAACCTGCGCTTCAACCCGGGCGAGACCGCCAAGGACGACGCCGAACGCGGCGCGTTCGCCGACCAGCTGGCCGCGCTCGCCGACTCCTACGTCGGCGACGGCTTCGGCGCGGTGCACCGCAAGCACGCGTCCGTCTACGACCTGCCGGCCCGGCTCCCGCACGCCGCGGGCGGCCTGATCGCCACCGAGGTCGGCGTCCTGAAGAAGCTCACCGAGGATGTGCGGCGCCCCTACGCGGTCGTGCTCGGCGGCTCCAAGGTGTCCGACAAGCTCGGCGTGATCGACCACCTGCTGGAGAAGGCCGACCGCATCCTGGTCGGCGGCGGCATGGTCTTCACCTTCCTCAAGGCCCAGGGCCACGAGGTCGGCAAGAGCCTGCTGCAGGAGGACCAGCTGGCGGCCGTCACCGAGTACCTGGAGCGCGCCAAGGCCAAGGGCGTGGAGTTCGTGCTGCCGGTCGACGTGGTCGGCGCCACCGAGTTCCCGGACCTGAAGACCAAGGCGCCGTCCTCGCCGGCCACCGCGCCGGTGGACGCCATCCCGGCCGACATGATCGGCCTGGACATCGGCCCGGAGTCGCGGAAGCTGTTCGCCGCCAAACTGGCCGATGCCGCCACGGTGTTCTGGAACGGCCCGATGGGCGTGTTCGAGCACCCCGACTACGCCGACGGCACCCGCGCGGTCGCCCAGGCCCTCATCGACTCCCCGGCCTTCACCGTGGTCGGCGGCGGCGACTCGGCCGCCGCGGTCCGCATCCTGGGCTTCGACGAGAACGCGTTCGGCCACATCTCCACCGGTGGCGGCGCCAGTCTGGAATACCTCGAGGGCAAGACCCTCCCGGGCCTCGCCGCACTGGAGGGCTGACGCACGAGCTCCCGGAGCGGGTGGCCGAGGAACGAGGCCGGCCGCGACGGGAGTGAGTAGGAAGCCCGACCACAAGCTGGAGAACTGATCACGATGACCGAGCAGAACACCCGCACCCCGCTGATGGCGGGCAACTGGAAGATGAACCTCAACCACCTCGAGGCCATCGCGCACGTCCAGAAGCTCGCCTTCGCCCTGAGCGACAAGGACTACGACGCGGTCGAGGTCGCGGTCCTCACGCCGTTCACCGATCTGCGGTCGGTGCAGACCCTGGTCGACGGCGACAAGCTGAAGATCAAGTACGGCGCCCAGGACATCTCGGCCCACGACTCCGGTGCGTACACCGGCGAGATCTCCGGGCCGATGCTGTCCAAGCTCAAGTGCACCTACGTGGCCGTCGGCCACTCCGAGCGCCGCCAGTACCACCACGAGACCGACGAGCAGGTCAACGCCAAGGTCAAGGCGGCGTACAAGCACGGCCTGACCCCGATCATGTGCGTGGGCGAGGAGCTGGAGGTCCGCGAGGCGGGCAACCAGGTCGGGCACACCCTCGCGCAGGTCGAGGGCGGTCTGAAGGGCCTGCCGGCCGAGCAGGCGGCGACGATCGTGATCGCCTACGAGCCGGTCTGGGCGATCGGCACCGGCAAGGTCTGCGGCGCCGACGACGCCCAGGAGGTCTGCGCGGCGATCCGCGGCAAGCTCGCCGAGCTGTACTCGCAGGAGGTGGCCGACCAGGTCCGCATCCAGTACGGCGGCTCGGTCAAGGGCGGCAACGTCGCGGAGATCATGGCGAAGCCGGACATCGACGGCGCCCTGGTCGGCGGTGCCTCGCTGGACGCCGAGGAGTTCGTCAAGATCGTCCGCTTCCGCGACCAGTGAAGTCCTGGCACGTGTGAAGTACCCTGTCGGGGCCGGTGCGGTGTGCAGACACCGTCGCCGGCCCCGCACCGTAGTCACTCAGTGCCGTCGTGTAGTCGAGAGAGTTGGTCCAGCCGTGGTCATCGGGTTCTCCATCGCCCTCATCATCTTCAGCCTGCTGCTCCTGCTGCTCGTGCTGATGCACAAGGGGAAGGGCGGCGGCCTGTCGGACATGTTCGGCGGCGGCATGCAGTCCTCCGTCGGCGGCTCCTCGGTCGCCGAGCGGAACCTCGACCGCATCACCGTGGTCGTCGGTCTGCTGTGGTTCGCGTGCATCGTCACGCTCGGTCTGGTGATGAAGTTCCAGAAGTAGCGGTCCCGTTGCTGCTTGTGCGGCGTTTGCGGCGTTGAGGAAGTTCGGTCCGTTCAGGCCGATCTGACGCCTCGTCGGCGGCGCGGCTCATCCACGACTTATCATGGAGCCGCGTCTTGGGATACCGTGCCCTTTCCCGCCGAGCGCGGGGGGCGAACCGGTCTCCGGCAAGGGGCGACCTCGCAGCACCATCACGCAGGGAGTTACGACCGTGGCAAGTGGCAACGCGATCCGTGGCAGTCGGGTCGGAGCGGGGCCGATGGGCGAGGCTGAGCGCGGCGAGTCCGCGCCCAGGCTGCGCATCTCCTTCTGGTGCTCCAACGGGCACGAGACCCAGCCGAGCTTCGCCAGCGACGCGCAGATCCCGGAGACCTGGGACTGCCCCCGCTGCGGCTTCCCGGCCGGGCAGGACGAGGAGAACCCGCCGGCACCGCCGCGGACCGAGCCGTACAAGACGCACCTGGCCTACGTCAGGGAGCGCCGTTCGGCTGCCGACGGCGAGGCGATCCTCGCCGAGGCGCTCGCGAAGCTCCGCGGCGAGATCTGACGCGGTGCCCCCGGTTTCCGGGGCAGGCTCAGCCCGCTGAGCCGGCCCGGCGGCCGGGGGCCCTTTTCGTGCGGTGGCCCTCCGCGATGTGGGAGGTCAACGCGATGGACGCGGTGGCCCGTTCGTAGGTCAGCTGCGCGACCCGCGCGTACAGGCAGTCCACGATCAGCAGCACCGAGTGGCGGGTGCCGAAGTTGCCCCGCCGGAAGCTGGTCTCGCCCGAGAACGACGTCAGGCGCACATCCGCGGCCTGCGCGATCGGCGACCGGGGGTCGCCGGTGACCGCCACCGTCGCGGCGCCGCGCTCCGCGGCCATCCGCAGCGGCTCCAGGACCTCCCGGGTGGTCCCCGAGTGGGATACCGCCACCACCGCGTCCGAGGGCGTCAGAAGGGCCGCTGAGGTCTCCGCCGCGTGCACCTCGGTCCAGGCGTGCGCCTGGCAGCCGATGCCGAACAGCCGGGCCTGCGTCTCGTGCGCGACGATGCCCGAGCCCCCGACGCCGTAGACGTCGATCCTGCGGGCCCTGGCGAGGGCCTGCGCGGCCCGTTCCAGCGCCTCGCGGTCCAGCAGGTCGGCGGTGTGCCGCAGCGCCTCCAGGTCGGCCTCCGCGACCACCCCGATGACGTGCTCCAGGTCGTCCTCCGGGCCGATCTGCGGCCCGAGCGCCGCGCCGCGCGGCTCGGCCTCCGCACGGCCCTGCTCCTGCGCCAGCTCGATCAGCAGCTGCTGGTACGACTCCAGGCCCAGCGCGCGGCAGAAGCGGGTCACGGTGGCCTGCGAGGTGCCCGTCCTGCGGCCCAGCTCCGCGGCCGAGCCGTGGGTGGCCGCCACCGGGTCGGCCAGGACCAGCTCGCCGACCTTGCGCAGGGAACCGGACATCCGCGGAAGTTCGGAGCGGATCAGTGCGGTGATCATGACGACGCGTCCCGTCAGGTCTTGTGCAGGAGTGAATCCATCAACCACCATGCGGGTTGATGAGTGAAATCTACAGCCAGCCGCTGCTGATCGGTATCGACGCGGGCGGCACGCGCAGCCGGGCCTGCCTGGTCCCCGCCGAGCCGGCCCCCGGCCCCGGCGACGACCCGGCCGCCGCGGTCCTGGGCCGCGGCGCCGGCGGCCCCGGCAACGCGCTGAGCGTCGGCCGCGCCGACCTGACCCGGCACCTGACCGACGCGATCGCCCAGGCCGTGCCACCCGCCGCTCGGGGGCGGGTGGTGGCGGCCTTCGGCGGCTTCGCCGGCGCGGCCGAGGGCCTGGGCAGCGAGCGCGGCCACGGGCTGGCGCTGTCCTGCCTGTCCGACGCGCTCGCGGCCAACGGGATCCGCGGCGCGGCGGTCGGCGTGGGCGGCGACACGGAGGTGGCGCTGGCCGCCGCCCCCGGGGCGCCGGTCGACGGGCTGGTGCTGATCGCCGGCACCGGGGCCATCGCCACCCGGCTGGCCGGCCGGCGGCGGCTGGCGGTGATCGACGGCCACGGCTGGCTGCTCGGCGACGAGGGCAGCGGCTACTGGCTCGGCGGCCGGGCGGTGCGCGCCGCGCTGGAGGCGCTGGACGGCCGCGGGCCCTGGACGTCGCTCGTCGCCGCGGTCGCCACCCACTACCTCGGCGAGCAGGCCGCGCCGCCGGCCGGCCGGCGGCCGGACTCCGAGGAGTGCTGGCAGCTGAGCGAGGGCATCGTCACCAGCGCGTACCAGCAGCCGCCGCCGCAACTGGCCCTGCTCAGCCCGGCCGCGGTGGCCGCGGCCGGCGAGGGCGACGCGGTGGCGCTGCGGCTGCTGGACGAGGCCGCGTCGCTGCTCACCGCCGCGGTCGGCGCGCTGCACCCGCAGCCGGGCGAGCCGCTGGTACTCACCGGCGGGCTGCTCGGCCCCGACGGCCCGCTGCTGTCCCGGGTCTGCGCCCGGCTGGCGGGTCTGGGGCTCCAGTTGCACCCCACCGCCGACGGCGCACCCGGCGCCGCGGCCCTGGCGCGCAGCCTGCTGTGACCGTGCCGGGCGGCGCCGGGCAGCCTTGACGCCGCTCATTGGTTCGTTGTTTCATCATCGTGCCGACAATGTGGTTGGCTCAACCGAAGATCGATCTTCTCAGTGATCACCCAGGATCACCGCTCTGCGAAGGAGCCCCGGCCATGGCCGCAGGACAGATCAGCGCCGCAGCGTTCGCCGACGAGGGCCGCGCGGCCGTGGAGCGCGCGATCGAGGCGAACAAGGACTCCGTGGCGGCCGCCGGCCGGCTGTTCGCGGACTGCGTGGCCGCCGACGGCGTCATCCACGGCTTCGGCACCGGCCACTCCCAGGCCACCGTGCTGGAGATCGTCGGGCGGGCCGGCGGCTTCATCCCGACCAACCGGATCGGCCTGTCCGACCTGGTGCTGCGCGGCGGCGAGGACCGCTCGGTGCTCACCGACCCGCTGCTGGAGCGCTCCCCGGGCCTGGCCCGGCGGCTGTACGAACTGGCCGACCCGCGCCCGCAGGACGTGTTCGTGATCGTGTCGAACTCCGGCGTCAACAACTCGATCGTCGACATGGCCCTGCACGTCAAGGAGGCCGGCCACAAGCTGATCGCGCTGACCTCGCTCATCCACACCCGCGCGGTGCCCGCCCTGCACCCCAGCGGCAAGCGGCTGGCCGACATCGCGGACGCGGTGCTGGACAACTGCGCCCCGGCCGGCGACGCCCTCCTCCCGCTGCCGGACGGCGGCGCGCTGTGCGGGGTGTCCACCATCACCTCCGCCCTCCTGGTGCAGATGGTCCTCGCCGAGTCCGTCGGGATCCTGCAGGCCGAGGGCCACGAGGCGCCGGTGTACGTGTCGGCGAACCTGCCCGGCGGCCACGAGCGCAACATCGTCCTGGAGGAGCGCTACGCCGGGCGGCTGCACCGCGGCGGCTTCTGATCTCCCCTCATCTCGTCCCGCTGCGGCATCAACTAGCGTGGGTGTCGCAGCGAGGACGAGGAGAAGTGGACTGATGTCCGAAACCAACGCGCAGACCCGGCTCGACCAGCGGCCCGAGTGGCACGCGCTGGCCAAGCACCGCGACGAGCTGGCCGACGTACACCTGCGGGACCTGTTCGACCGCGACCCCGACCGGGGCAGCCGCTACACCCTCCAGGTCGGCGACCTCCACCTGGACTACTCCAAGCAGCTGGTCACCGACGAGACGCTGCGGCTGCTGCGCGAACTGGCGGACGCCACCGGCGTGTTCGAGCTGCGCGACGCGATGTTCCGCGGCGAGCGGATCAACGTCACCGAGAACCGCGCCGTCCTGCACACCGCACTGCGCGCCCCGCAGTCCGCGACCATCGAACTCGACGGGCAGAACGTCGTGCCCGCCGTGCACGCGGTGCTCTACAAGATGACGGTGTTCGCCGACCGGATCCGCTCGGGGGAGTGGACCGGCCACACCGGCAAGCGGATCCGGAACATCGTCAACATCGGCATCGGCGGCTCCGACCTGGGCCCGGCGATGGCCTACGAGGTGCTGCGCACCTACAGCGACCGCAATCTGACGGTGCGCTTCGTGTCCAACGTGGACGGCGCGGACCTGCACGAGGCGGTGCGCGACCTCGACGCGGCCGAGACGCTGTTCATCATCGCGTCCAAGACGTTCACCACCATCGAGACCATCACCAACGCCACGTCGGCCCGCCAGTGGCTGCTCGGCGAGCTGGGCGCCGGCGACGACGCGGTGGCCAAGCACTTCGTCGCGCTGTCCACCAACGCCGAGAAGGTCTCCGCGTTCGGCATCGACCCGCAGAACATGTTCGAGTTCTGGGACTGGGTCGGCGGCCGCTACTCCTACGACTCCGCCATCGGCCTGTCGCTGATGCTGGCCATCGGCCCGGACGCGTTCCGCGAGATGCTCGCCGGATTCCACCTGGTGGACGAGCACTTCAGGACCGCGCCGCCGGAGCGGAACGTGCCGCTGCTGCTCGGCCTGCTCGGCGTCTGGTACGGCGGCTTCCACGACGCGCAGTCGCACGCCGTGCTGCCCTACAGCCACTACCTGAGCAAGTTCACCGCGTACCTGCAGCAGCTGGACATGGAGTCCAACGGCAAGTCCGTGGACCGCCAGGGCAACCCGGTGCGCTGGCAGACCGGTCCGGTCGTGTGGGGCACCCCCGGCACCAACGGGCAGCACGCGTACTACCAGTTGCTCCACCAGGGCACCAAGCTCATCCCGGCGGACTTCATCGGCTTCGCCCGCCCGATCGACGAGCTGGGGCCGCTGGCCGGCCACCACGACCTGCTGATGGCGAACTTCTTCGCCCAGACGCAGGCGCTGGCCTTCGGCAAGACGCCGGAGGAGGTGCGCGCCGAGGGCGTGCCGGAGGAGCTGGTGCCGCACAAGACGTTCCGCGGCAACCACCCGACCACCACGATCCTGGCGTCCGAGCTGACCCCGTCCGTGCTGGGGCAGTTGATCGCGCTCTACGAGCACAAGGTGTTCGTCCAGGGCGCGGTGTGGAACATCGACTCCTTCGACCAGTGGGGCGTCGAGCTCGGCAAGGTGCTGGCCAAGCGGGTCGAGCCGGCCCTCACCGAAGGGGCCGACGTGCCGGGTCTCGACCCGAGCACCAAGGCCCTGGTCGCCACCTACCGCGAGCTGCGCGGCCGCTGAACGCCCGAAGGGGCGCGGGGAACGCGCGGCCCACCGGCCATCGGCCGGTCGCGCATTCCCCGCGCCCCCTGGGCGCTGCCCCTAGGAAGAAGCGGGCGGATACAGCTGGGGCGGGAGCTTCGCCGCCGCGGCACGGTCGAGCAGCCACAGCGTGCGCGACCGCCCGTACGCGCCGGAAGCCGGGGCCTGGAGCTCGCCCGGCGCGGACAGCGCCAGGGCGACCGCCCCCGCCTTGTCCTCGCCCGCCGCCAGCAGCCACACCTCGCGGGCCGCCCGGATCGCCGGGAAGGTCAGCGAGACGCGGGTCGGCGGCGGCTTCGGCGCGCCGTGCACGCCCACCACGGTGCGCGACAGCTCCCGCGTCCCCGGGTGCTCGGGGAAGAGCGAGGCCACATGCGTGTCCGGCCCCACCCCGAGCATCAGCACGTCGAACGACGGCACCCGCACGTGGTCCTCGGCGCCGGCCGCGGCCGCCAGCTCCGCCGCGTACGCCGCTGCCGCCGCGTCCGCGTCCGAGCCGAACGGCCCCCCGGCGGCGGGCATCGCGTGCACCCGCTCCGGGGACACCGGCACAGCGTCCAGCAGCGCGGCGCGGGCCTGCGTGACGTTGCGCTCCGGGTCCCCCTCGGGGAGGAACCGCTCGTCGCCCCACCACAGGTCCAGCCGCGCCCAGTCCACCGCGTCCCGCGCGGGGGACTCGGCGAGCGCGGCCAGCAGCGCGTTGCCGTTGCGGCCGCCGGTCAGCACCACCGAGGCGGAGCCCCGCGCGGCCTGCGCGTCCACCACCTTCGTGATCAGCCGGGCCGCCGCGGCCTGCGCCATCAGCTCCTTGTCCCGGTGGACCACGACCTGCGGGGTGCTCACTTCGACGACGCCTTCCCGGAGCCGGACGCCGCCTTCTTGGCCGCGGCCGGCGCCGACTTCTTCGCCGCCGGAGCCGGGTCCGCCTTCGCCGCGGCGGGCGTCGGGGTGCCCGACGCCGCCGAGGCGCCGTTGCCCGACCCCACCAGGTGCGTGAGGCCGAACTGCACGGTCGCCCGGTAGATGTCGTCCGGGTCCAGCCGCCGCAGCTCCTCGGCGATCAGCTCCGACGTCTCCCGCCGCTTGAGCGCGACATGCCGGTCCGGCTGGCCCGGCATGGCCAGCTCGGCCAGCGCGCCGTCCGGCCGGTCCAGGCAGATCTCGCCGTCCGCGCTGGTCAGATGGACCCCGGTGATCCCCGGACCGCCGGAGACCTTGCGCTCCACCGGCACCCCGAGCCGGTCCGCCAGCCACAGGGCCAGCAGCTCGACGCTGGGGTTGTACGCCTCGCCCTCCACTATGGCGCCGGAGATCTTGGAGTGCTTCTGGTCCAGCGCCGCGGCCAGCATCGACCGCCACGGGGTGACCCGGGTCCAGGCCAGGTCGGTGTCGCCCGGCGAGTAGGACTCCGCGCGCAGCCCGAGCGCGCCGACCGGGTCCTCGGCCGCCGCGGCGTCCGAGATCCGGCGCTGGCCGAGCTTGCCCAGCGGGTCCGAGGCGAGGTCGTCCGGGCCGGCCTCCGGCCACCAGACGACCACCGGGGCGTCCGGCAGCAGCAGCGGCAGCACGACCGACTCGGCGTGCTGGGCGAGTTCGCCGTGCAGCCGCAGCACGACCGTCTCGCCGGTGCCCGCCTCCGAACCCACCAGCACCTCCGCGTCGAGCCGGGCCAGCGCCCGGTCCCGAGGCGAGCGGCCGGGCCGCTTGATGACGACCAGGATCCGCGACGGGTGCTCCTTGGACGCCTCGGTGGCGGCCTTCAGCGCGTCGTAGGCGCTGCCCTCGTCGGTGACGATGACCAGGGTCAGCACCATGCCGACGGCCGGGGTGCCGATGGCCCGCCGGGCCTGGATCAGGCCGGAGTTGATGCGGGACGACGTGGTGTCCGTCAGATCGATCTTCATGGCCGGCGCCAGCTCCTGCCGTCTCGTGCGAGCATCTCGTCCGCCTCGGCCGGGCCCCAGGTGCCCGCCGCGTACTGCGCGGGCTTGCCGTGCCGGTCCCAGTACTCCTCGATCGGGTCGAGGATCGTCCAGGACAGCTCGACCTCCTGGTGGCGCGGGAAGAGGTTGGCGTCGCCGAGCAGCACATCCAGGATGAGCCGCTCGTACGCCTCCGGGCTGGACTCGGTGAACGACTCGCCGTAGGCGAAGTCCATCGTCACGTCCCGCACCTCGGTGGAGGTGCCCGGAACCTTCGACCCGAACCTGACCGTGACGCCCTCGTCCGGCTGCACCCGGATGACCAGGGCGTTCTGCCCCAGCTCCTCGGTGGCGCCGGACTCGAACGGCAGGTACGGCGCGCGCTTGAAGACCACCGCGATCTCCGTCACGCGCCGGCCGAGCCGCTTGCCGGTGCGCAGGTAGAACGGCACGCCCGCCCAGCGGCGGTTGTTGATCTCCAGCTTGACCGCGGCGTAGGTGTCGGTCTTGGACTTGGGGTCGATGCCGTCCTCCTCCAGGTACCCGAGCACCTCCTCCCCGCCCTGCCAGGCGTGCGCGTACTGGCCGCGCACGGTGTACTTGCCGAGGTCCTCGGGCAGCACGACGGCGCCCAGCACCTTCAGCTTCTCCGCGGTCAGCGCCTTCGGGTGGAAGGAGCCGGGCTCCTCCATCGCGGTCAGCGCCAGCAGCTGAAGCAGGTGGTTCTGGATGACGTCGCGCGCCGCGCCGATCCCGTCGTAGTACCCGGCGCGGCCGCCGATGCCGATGTCCTCGGCCATGGTGATCTGCACGTGGTCCACGTAGGACCGGTTCCAGATCGGCTCGTACATCGTGTTGGCGAACCGCAGCGCCAGGATGTTCTGGACGGTCTCCTTGCCCAGGTAGTGGTCGATCCGGAAGACCTCGTTGGGCGCGAAGACGTCGTGCACGATGCGGTTGAGGTCCTGCGCGCTCTCCAGGTCGTGGCCGAACGGCTTCTCGATCACCGCGCGCCGCCACGACTCGCCGCTGCCCTGCGACAGCCCGTGCTTCTTGAGCTGCTGCACGACGTTCGGGAAGAACTTCGGCGGGACCGAGAGGTAGAACGCGAAGTTGCCGCCGGTGCCGCGGACCTTGTCCAGGTCCTCGATCGTCGACTTCAGCGTCTCGAACGCCGTGTCGTCGTCGAACTCGCCGGGCACGAACCGCATGCCCTCGGCGAGCTGCTGCCACACCTCCTCGCGGAACGGGGTGCGGGCGTGCTCCTTGACCGCGTCGTGCACGACCTGCGCGAAGTCCTCGTCCGCCCAGTCGCGGCGGGCGAAGCCCACCAGGGCGAAGCCCGGCGGCAGCAGGCCGCGGTTGGCCAGGTCGTACACCGCGGGCATCAGCTTCTTGCGGGACAGGTCACCCGTCACGCCGAAGATGACCAGCCCGGAGGGACCCGCGATACGCGGCAGCCGCCGGTCCAGCGGGTCCCGCAGCGGATTGCCGGCGTACGCCGGCGATTCGGTGGTCACCTCAGGCCTCCGAAGGAGCGAGCCGTTCGAGTTCGGCCTTCGTGGAGTCCAGCAGCTCGTTCCAGGCCGCCTCGAACTTCTCGACGCCCTCGTCCTCGAGCACCTTGACCACGTCGTCGTACGACACGCCGACCGCCTCGAGGGCGTCCAGCTCCGCGCGCGCCTGCTCGTAGGTGCCGCGCACCTGGTCGCCGTCGATCCGGTCGGCCTGCGCGACGGCCTCCATGGTGGCCTCCGGCATGGTGTTGACCGTGTTCGGCGCCACCAGCTCGTAGACGTACAGGTCGGCCGGGTAGGCCGGGTCCTTCACACCGGTCGAGGCCCACAGCGGGCGCTGCTTGTTGGCGCCGGCCTTCTCCAGCTCCAGCCAGCGGTCGGAGGAGAAGACCTCCTCGTACGCCTGGTACGCCAGCCGCGCGTTGGCGACGGCGGCCTTGCCCTTGAGCGCCTTGGCCTCGTCGGTGCCGATCTTCTCCAGCCGCTTGTCGATCTCGGTGTCCACGCGGGACACGAAGAACGACGCGACCGAGTGGATCTCGGAGAGGTCGAGGCCCGAGGACTTCGCCTTCTCCAGTCCGGTGAGGTAGGCGTCCATCACCTCGCGGTAGCGCTCCAGCGAGAAGATCAGCGTGACGTTGACGCTGATGCCGCGGCCGGTGACGTCCGCGATCGCCGGCAGGCCGGCCTTGGTCGCCGGGATCTTGATCAGCGTGTTCGGGCGGTCCACCAGCCACGCGAGCTGCTTGGCCTCGGCGATCGTCGCCTTGGTGTTGTGGGCCAGCCGCGGGTCGACCTCGATGGAGACCCGGCCGTCCCGGTGCTCGCTGGCGTCGTACACCGGACGCAGGATGTCGGCGGCGTCGCGGACGTCCGCGGTGGTGATCATCCGCAGCGCCTCCTCCACCGTCAGCTTCCGGGCGGCCAGGTCCTCCAGCTGGACGGAGTAGCCGTCGCCGCCCGAGATCGCCTTCTGGAAGATCGACGGGTTGGTGGTGACGCCCACGACGTGCTGCTGGTCGATGAGTTCGGCCAGGTTGCCCGACGTGATGCGCTTGCGGGACAGGTCGTCCAGCCAGATCGCCACGCCTTCGTCGGAGAGGCGCTTGAGTGCGTCTGTCATCGGAATTGCATCTCCTACTAGTCGTTACCCGGTTCAGCGATCAGCGGCGGCGAGAGATTCCCGGGCCGCGGCGGCCACCGCCTCCGCGGTGAACCCGAACTCACGGAAGAGCACCTTGGCGTCGGCACTGGCGCCGAAGTGCTCCAGGCTGATGATCCGGCCCGCGTCGCCCACGTACCGGTACCAGGTCAGACCGATACCGGCCTCGACCGCGACGCGCGCCCGCACCGACGGGGGCAGCACGCTGTCCTTGTACTCCTGGTCCTGCTCCTCGAACCACTCCACGCACGGCATCGACACCACGCGGGTGGGGACGCCGGCGGCCTGGAGCTCCTCGCGGGCGCCGACCGCCAGCTGCACCTCGGACCCGGTGGCGATCAGCACCACCTGCGGCTCGACGGCCGCGCCCCCGTCGCCCTCGGCGTCGAAGAGCACGTAACCGCCGCGCGCCGCGGCCTCGTTGCGCTCGTAGGTGGGCACGCCCTGCCGGGTCAGCGCCAGGCCGTGCGGGGCGCCCTTGCCGAACTCCTTCGTCCAGCGGCGGTGCACCTCGCGCCAGGCGATCGCGGTCTCGTTGGCGTCCGCCGGGCGCACCACGTTCAGCCCGGGGATGGCGCGCAGCGAGGCCAGGTGCTCCACCGGCTGGTGGGTCGGGCCGTCCTCGCCGAGGCCGATCGAGTCGTGCGTCCACACGTACGTCACCGGCAGGTGCATCAGCGCGGACAGCCGCACCGCGTTGCGCATGTAGTCGGAGAAGACGAGGAACGTACCGCCGTAGGCACGGGTGTTGCCGTGCAGGGTGATCCCGTTCAGCTCGGCGCCCATCGAGTGCTCGCGGATGCCGAAGTGGATGGTCCGGCCGTAAGGGTCGGCACCCGGCAGCGGGTTGCCCTTCGGCAGGAACGAGGACGTCTTGTCGAACGTGGTGTTGTTGGAACCGGCCAGGTCCGCGGAACCGCCCCACAGTTCGGGGAGCACCGCGCCCAGCGCCTCCAGCACCTTGCCCGAAGCGGCCCGGGTCGCCACGGACTTGCCCGGCTCGAAGACCGGCAGGTGCTCCTCCCAGCCGGCCGGCAGCTCGCCCGCGTCGACCCGGTCGAACAGCGCGGCGCGCTCGGGGTTGGCGGTGCGCCAGGCGGCGAAGGACTTCTCCCACTCCGCCCGCGCCTCGCGGCCGCGGTCACCGACGGCACGGGTGTGCGTGATGACGTCGTCGGCGACCTCGAAGTGCTTCTCGGGGTCGAAGCCGAGCACCCGCTTGGTGGCCGCGACCTCCTCCTCGCCGAGCGCCGAGCCGTGCGCCGCCTCGGTGTTGCGGGCGTGCGGGGCCGGCCACGCGATGATCGAGCGGACCGCGATGAACGACGGCCGGTCGGTCACCGCCTTCGCGGCCTGCATCGCCGCGTACAGCGCCGGTACGTCCAGGGCGCCGCTCTCCAGCATGTCGACCCGCTGCACGTGCCAGCCGTACGCCTCGTACCGCTTGCAGGTGTCCTCGGAGACCGCGGTCTCCGTGTCGCCCTCGATGGAGATGTGGTTGTCGTCCCACAGCAGGACGAGGTTGCCGAGCTTCTGGTGGCCGGCCAGCGAGGACGCCTCGGCCGAGATGCCCTCCTGGAGGCAGCCGTCGCCGGCGATCGCCCAGACCATGTGGTCGAAGGGGGAGGTGCCCTCGGACGCGTCCGGGTCGAACAGGCCGCGCTCGTAGCGGGCCGCCATGGCCATGCCGACCGCGTTGGCGACACCCTGGCCGAGCGGCCCGGTGGTGGTCTCGACGCCGGCGGTGTGGCCGTACTCCGGGTGGCCCGGGGTCTTGCTGCCCCAGGTGCGGAAGGCCTTCAGGTCGTCCAGCTCCAGGCCGTACCCGGCGAAGTAGAGCTGGGTGTAAAGGGTCAGGCTGGAGTGCCCCGCGGAGAGCACGAAGCGGTCCCGGCCGGTCCAGTCGGGGTCCGCCGGGTCGTGCCGCATGATCCGCTGGAACAGCAGGTACGCCGCAGGAGCGAGGCTCATGGCCGTGCCGGGATGGCCGTTGCCGACCTTCTGCACCGAATCCATGGCCAGGACGCGGGCGGTGTCCACCGCGCGCTCGTCCAGTTCGCTCCACTCGAGGTCTGTGGTGGTCGGCTGCTTGCTCACCCTGGGTCAGGGCTCCTCTCCACATGTTCGAAAGCGCCGGTGACGTGGTGCCTACCCGACGCGTCGAGCCTACCGCCGCAGGGCGCTCACCTTTTCGATCCTCCCTCCGGGCGGACCGCTCCGCCTGCCGAACCTGTGAACAGGGAGTGAACCCGTGACGCCGGGCCGCGGCGCAGGTGGCGGGACGGACACGTTCGCCACCCGGCCACCCCCGAGCGAAAGGCGGGTATTCCCTACCTCTAGAGTGGCGTGGTACGCGCAAGCCTCACAGGGCCCCCGCTGAATCCGCCGGTCGCCCGTGCTTGCTGACTCGTCTCTCTTGGGGTGTTCGTGACGGCCGTCGAAACCCGACCCGCAGGGGTCCTCGGGACGGGCTCAGCGCACCGGCCGCTTGGGGCCCGTGTCATGGGGTTCGTGGCACTCACCAAGCCGCGCATCATCGAACTGCTGCTCATCACCACCGTTCCGGTGATGTTCCTGGCCGCCGGCGGGGTGCCGTCGCTGTGGCTCGTGCTGGCGACGGTGGTCGGCGGCTACCTGTCGGCCGGCGGCGCGAACGCGCTGAACATGTACATCGACCGGGACATCGACGCGCTGATGCACCGGACCGAGCAGCGCCCGCTGGTTACCGGCCTGGTGTCGCCGACCGAGGGACTGGTCTTCGGCATCACGCTCTCGGTGGTCTCCACCGTCTGGTTCGCGGTGCTCGTCAACCCGCTCTCGGCGGCGCTGTCGCTCACCGCGATCCTCTACTACGTGTTCGTGTACACGCTGTGGCTCAAGCGCCGCACGGCACAGAACATCGTGTGGGGCGGGGTGGCCGGCTGCCTCCAGGTCTTCATCGGCTGGTCCGCGGTCCGCAACGAGCTGGCGTGGGCGCCGTTCGTGCTGTTCCTCGTCCTCTTCTTCTGGACGCCGCCGCACTACTGGCCGCTGTCCATGAAGGTCAAGGACGACTACGCGCGCGTCGGGGTGCCGATGCTGCCGGTCGTCGCCGGCAACCAGGTCGTGGCACGGCAGATCGTGCTCTACAGCTGGGTGATGGTGCTGACGTCCCTCACCCTGTGGTGGCCGCTCGGCCAGACGTCCTGGTTCTACCCCGTGGTGGCCGCGGCGCTCGGCGCCTTCTGGCTCAAGGAGGCGCACGGGCTGCACTCCCGTGCGAAGGCCGGGATCACCGGGGCCAAGCTCAAGGAGATGCGGCTCTTCCACTGGTCGATCACCTACGCGACCCTCCTCTTCGTCGCCGTCGCGGTCGATCCCTTCCTGCACTAGGCCACCGCCCGCGGCCGGCCGGCCACGGCCGGTGGCAGCGGGGTGACCTGCTGCTCCATGCGCTGTTACCTGCGTCGCTCTTAGGGCCGGGTCTGTTGATTTCCGGCCCGCGCGGCCTCCAGGATGTGGGCTCGTCCCGTCCACCATCGGAGGTACGTGTGAGAAGGCGGCGCACCGTGCGCGACGCGCTGGTGACCGCGCTCGGCGCGGTGGTGGCCCTGGTGACCGCGGGATCGGCCTCGGCCGGCACGGCCCTGGTGTCCGATCATCCGATAACGTTGTCGGCGCCTTCGTCCTCGGGGGCGGCCCTGGTCTCCGACCCCGCGGGCTACGTGGACCCGCTCATCGGCACGGGACGCGGCGGCTCCACCGTCGGCGAGATCAACGACTTCCCGGGCCCGGCGACGCCGTTCGGGATGATGCAGTTCTCCCCGGACACCGCCGGCTCCTACGCCGGCTACCAGTACCACGGCGACCAGATCCGCGGCTTCAGCATGGACCACGCCTCGGTGGGCTGCCGCGCCTTCGGGGACGTGCCGATCCTGCCCGTCACGGGGTCGGTGGGGGACACGCCCTGGAAGACCACCGAGCACTTCACCCACACCGGCGAGCAGGCCGAGCCCGGCTACTACGCGGTGAACCTCGACGACTCCGGCGTCCGGGCCGAACTGACGGCTGCCACCCGCACCGGGCTGGCCTCCTTCACCTTCCCCTCGGGCGCAGGGGCGGCGCAGCTGCTGGTCAAGGCCGGCGGCAGCCTCAGCGTCGTCAAGACCGCCGACGTCCGGGTGGTGGGCGACCGGGAGGTCACCGGCTCGGTCACCACGGGCAACTTCTGCAGCAAGGGCAACCAGTACACGGTCCACTACGCGATCACCTTCGACCAGCCCTTCACCGCGCACGGCACCTGGGACGGCACGACCGTGACCGCGGGCGGCGACTCCGCCACGGCGGCCGGCGCCGGCGCCTACCTCACCTTCGGCGACGGCGGCAGCCGCACGGTGCGGGCCAAGGTCGCCATGTCGTACGTGTCCGTGGCCGGTGCGCAGGCCAACATGGCGGCCGAAGTGCCCGGCTGGGACCTGGACGCGCTGCACCGGCAGACCCGCGACGAGTGGACGCAGGCCCTGGGCAAGGTGCGCGTCGCGGGCAAGGACACCGACGAGCTGAAGACGTTCTACACCGCGCTCTACCACTCGCTGATGCACCCGAACACCTTCAACGACGCCGACGGCCGCTACATCGGCTTCGACGGCAAGGTGCGCACCCTTCCCTCCGGGCACGCGCAGTACACGAACTTCTCGGACTGGGACACCTACCGCTCGTTGGCGCCCCTGCAGGCGATGCTGTTCCCGAAGCAGGCCAGCGACATGGCCCAGTCCCTGGTCAACGACGCCGAGCAGGGCGGCTGGTGGCCGCGCTGGCCGCTGGCCAACGCGTACACCGGCCAGATGACCGGCGACAACTCGGTGCCGCTCATCGCCAACCTGTACGCCTACGGGGCCCGCGACTTCGACCTGAAGAGCGCGGTGACGTACCTGGTCAAGGGCGCGACCTCGGTCGACACGACGCCGGGCGCCTATCAGGAGCGGCCCGGCATCGGGGAGTACGTCGAGCGCGGCTACGCTCCCAACAACGACGCCGCCAGGGGCGACCACGGGCACGTCGGTGCCTCGGAGACCCTCG
>Ga0131853_10008416_pt1 | contig 18802 bp, 16 predicted proteins | sample TergutLab28metaG_FD_92764 | JGI IMG/M metagenome (GOLD analysis project Ga0131853, IMG submission 92764) | Labiotermes labralis P1 segment gut microbial communities from Petit-Saut dam, French Guiana - Lab288 P1 (version 2) (version 2) | ecosystem: Host-associated > Arthropoda: Insects >...
CAACACAGCTAGGCTATACTTAAACGGAGAACAGGAAAACGAATGCAATTCAACGATATCGGTGTCCATACCCTTCCGTTTCCACAAAACAGGCATGGGCATCTACAATCGGCAATACTGGTTTACAGGCGACCCACCTGTGCTAAACCAGACATGGCTAGACAGCCAGTTGCGGGCTGGCGCAATATTTGCACTATACCGCTACAATGCCGCAACCAGCCCCGCAGCTGGCCTTGTGCCTGCAGAAGGCTGGGTGCGTGTAGAAGGCACACAAATAAGCAGTACTGACCCTGTAAACCCTATGACATTCCAAATAGCGGCTGGTGTTTACTATCAGTTGGTGGAGCTTGTGTCCCCGGTGGGCTATGCCCCTGCCTTTGGCCAGTGGCGTTTAATTGCACATACCCGTCAGGTAGGCACTGCCACCGAGGCTGGCTTTACCATAACCATACAGGGGGGGAACTATATGACGCCTGGCTTTGAAAACCCTGGTAATACAGGGGTAGTTGATTATGTAACATATGGAGGGTTATGGTATGTTGGGAATCGTTATAATATTGAGCTTCCCCGTGCTGGCGGGGGTGGCGTTACACTGTTTTACCTTGGGGGATTTATAATGTTACTGCTTGCGGCTGTTTGTGGCACTGTAGTTTATTTAAAGAATAAGAAGCTGTGGGGTTGTCTCGCTAAGCACTATAATGAATAAATATGTAAAATAAGTATAGGGGGCGGCGTCCCCGACGCCCCGCAGCCTAGCTTTTACAAAGGCAAGCGGGGCGTCGAGGACGCCGCCCCCTACGTATATTGCATGCAATTTAGCTTAGTGAGACAGCTCCATAGCTTCTAAAGGCTGGGATAGACGTTTACAACACAAACCATTCTAATTTATATGGCAAAGCAGGGCCGGGGGTGTAATAAGTTAGAGAAAGCTGCAAATCTTCCGGCTACAACATGACTATAAATAAACTGTTTAAATACACTTATCTCCATCGTCCAACCGGTTGCCACCCAACAACAGCCTTAAGCCGTTTATTAGAAAAGAATGGCGCGTGACCTTCCAAAGGTTCGCGTATAAGTGGGATAAGATCTGGGCGGTATGCCTTTATAATATCCATTGTGGGCATGGTAGTACCGGTATCATCGCCCAAGCAGTAATAGCAGCCAAATGGGACAATAGAGTGTGCTTTTTCCATAAGCAAGCGGTGAGCCGACGCTAAATCCCTAGGGTCAACCCAAGCATAGAGCCAATCATCCCACGCGGTGGTTGGCTCTACGCTTTTCCCGCCATTTTTCTTAATCAACTCTGCGTCGGTTATAGATACAGACCGCAACGAGTAACATCTCATACCATAAACTTTAGAGTACAATTCTAGCATCTGCTCGCCAATTACCTTGGAAAATGAATATGAATCTTCTGTATCAAAGGGATGTTCTTCATCTATTGGCAAGTATTTTATCTCATATGGGCGGTTTGTAATGCGGTAACCATGGCCCAGCACACAATTAGAGCCTGTGTGTACAAAAATACCAATATCATTGCGAAGAGCGGCTTGTAACATATTATAAAGCCCCATAATATTGGTTTGCATCGTAAGCGGGAAGAAGGACGGGTCATTGTATCCATCCATCCCTGGTGAGTCTGTAGGGTCTGCTAGTGCTGCCAGATTATGAATTGCGTCAAAGTTTCTGCCTTTCATGGCTTGTAGACAATCTTCTATATTGTTTATGCTGCCCTGAATCCACTCTAAACATTTAAATTCTTCTCTAGGCTTGCTTCTGGAAAAAAGGGAAACTTCATGCCCATGGGAAAGAAGTTCCCGCACAAGATGGGGGCCAAATCTCCCTGTGGAACCGGTTACTAATGTTTTCATACTTCATTCCCTCCTTATTACCCAACAGCTACCCCTTCAGGCACAGGTACATCGTCAAGAGCCGGCAAAAATTCTATATTTGCATTTTCAAACATTGCTTCAAAGCCAGTAAATATGGCTTCTACCATTCTGTCTTCTGTTGATGAACCTTCTGCTAGCATAAACAAGATATGTTTTGCCCCAAGTAGTTCGTCTTCGCCATCACCTGCAAAAAATCTGGAGTTTGGCATTACATTATCTGGGTCTGGCTCTACCCTCATTATTATATGGTATCCAAATTGTGAACGTACAGGCTCGCTTACTTCACCAATTTCTAGGGTTTTTACTGCATCTTGAAATTCGGGCACCATATCGCCATCGACAAAAGTGTACCCGTCAGGGAAAGTTGTCATGCCTGGGTCTTCCCCATATTCCACAACCAGGGCAGCAAAATCTTCGCCTTCTTGTATCCTTGCCACTATTGCAATAGCCCTTTCATGGGCGTCGCATATTATTTCTTCGGGCATGTATGCTTCAAATCTTGCAAACTCCACAGGGTCTGTCAGCAATACATGGAAGAGGCTGTCCAATAATACTTGTGCTTCAAAAATAGCTTCTAAGTGCGCGGTACCCCTGATACCATCCCCCCATAATAGGGCTTCTAGTTCTTCTTCACCATGGTGTTCCCTAAGGGCTTCAATATGGTTGGCTATGCCGCTTGCTTCCTCGATTGATATGGTTATGCCAAGCTGGTTGGCAAAGTCCATGTACAGCTTAAGCTCTGCCGCAAACTGGGCAGCTTGCTCGCGCAAGACACGGCCAAAGGTTTGTCCGTCCCTAAACTCCCTGTCATGGTCAAAATCTTCATCATCTGGAAACATCATTACATATTCCCACATTAGAGTGTTTGCGGCCCGCTGCATTTCAAATTTAACATCCCATGTTGTTATGTCAACACCATTTACCCTTGCCACTACATAGTTACCTTCTTCGCCAGCTGCATCGTTATAATACGCGGGAACTTCTGCTTCGCCGGTGTTGTCTACACACCCGGTCAATGCAAATGCCATTATTATAACTAAGGCTAATAACATATAACTTCCCATACTTGACTTAATTGCTTGTTTCATTTGTAACGCCTCCATATTTATGCATTATTTTATTAGTATAACAGGATTGTAGGCCTTTTAGCCAATATATGCAAGCGCGAAGACTATTTCGCCGCCAGCAAGCTATAGTCATCGCACCTTAAAACCATCCTGCTGCTGCGGTCTTTTTACCACAATCCTGCGTCAGCACCTTGCTTGCCTTATGGGCAAGCGGCATCGGCACTTCCTTGGCTTGTGGCAAAAATCCTCGCTGCATCAGGGTGGTTTTAAGGTGTGATGACTATAATACGAATCTCAGAAAATCACGGCGATAACTGATACTAATTTCAAGTAAATTCTAAAAATTTGCCCGAAATGGAAAATATCAGGCTTCAATGATTTTTTCATTTTGGGCAAATTAACATTTTAATTGAGATTAGTATGAGGGTCAAATCGGCGGCTTTAAGCCGTTTTTCGCGATGTGTTGTCAACGATGATTTTCGAGATTGGTATTAGCACAAAATCAAAAAAGGCAGATTTCCACAGGTTTTTAAATGAATAAATCTGTGTAAATCCGCCTTTTCTATGTCTAGTTAACTTTAAATTTGCACATCACATAAAACTACCTACTTAAAACCATTCCCGGTTAAAATCCTGAATTAAAAATGATATCTCCTCAAACAAGTCATGGGCACCCCGGTCCTTGTTTGACATAATCACAAGGATGTAATGGGAATCTCCATAAATAATAGCCGCATCATGGAATGCGTTGGTTGTCCATCCATATTTCCTGGCCATTGGGTAATCAGACTGGATAAGCGTAACATTTACATCCCCGCCGACCCCAAAAGAGCCAGCCCAACGGGTAAAGTAATGATGGGAATATTGGGCCGTGTTCATTAAATCATGCAAGAAATAGCGGCCATAATTACTTTCAGATTCTAAGTAATAATTGATACTATACATCCATACACCCATGTCCCGTGCGCTGCCGTTTTGGGCAATAACATCCCTTATAAACCCAGGGTAAGCCCCAATGCTGGCTACAAAGTCATGGTATGAAGGCGTAGAGTTTGCTGTCATCCTTATAAGCATACGGTAAGCAATATTGCAGCTGTATATAATAGAGTGGGCCAAAAGCTCCCGGGTAGTAAACCGTGTGCCTGCCGGCTTAAACCGTATTATCCCTGTACCCCCCCAGTAGTCAGCGGCTGTGAAAGTATGTACTTCGTACATGTCAATCAGCCCCTGCTCTGCCAAGGAATATACATAGAATGCGTGGTTTATCTTAGACAGGCTTGCCCCAAAGAACACCCTGTCTGGGTTGTGCTGATATACAAAGCCTGTGTCCAGGTTTTTATAAAACACCGAAAGCTCTGTCCCAAACTGGCTAAAAAAGTTGTATAAATCATATGCAGGGGGGGTGAAATTAAGGTAAACCCATTTTTCACCCATCCATGTATTTGTAAGCACCCAGTCACCATAGGTCTCTATTACCTTTATACCTTGGGGTGACAGTATCCCTACTGATTCGTAGTCCCCAATGTTTGTAAAAAGCCCAAGGGGCCGGGTTGTAAACATAATCTGACTGTTGGTATATGCCCACTGCGGGCCGTCATCGGTGCTGATTAGTGCCCAGCCATCTTCACGTATTTCGTAGGCAGACACTTCACTTGAATCAAAATTGCCTATAACTTCTGCCTCTAAGTTTGGGGCAGCATAGGTATTAAAATTCCACCTTATATAATGGGACGCAAGGGCTGTGCCTTCGGCTTCGCTTCTTGTGGATATAACTGTATATAAGCCTATGGCGGCTGCGGTCATAAAAAGCATAATAAAAATAAACTTAGCTAAAGCAGCACCGCCAGATTTCTTCTTTCTGCGCCTAGGCGGCCGTTTTCTTGGATAATGATTTTCCATTAATATCTCCTAATCAATTGTTATAAAAAATTCCCTAAGTGCTTCGTGGTTTGTTTCAATTGCAAATTTACCATTGTGTACCCATATACCATGAGATTGGTAACGGTTGTAAACTTGGTCAAAAGCCATTGCCCTGGCACGTACATCGTTAAATTCGAATATTTGGGCAAAGGCATGGTCTTCTACATGGAATGAAACGCCCCCGTATAGTAAATCCCAGTGGGTTTCAAGGGGTTCCGGCTCACTAATTTCAAATCCCCCTTCAATGATTGCTGTAACAAAATGCTCTGTGGTTCTGTCGTCCCAGACAACCATATATTCATACCGGGGGTTAGGCGGGGTTATGAGGGTATCCTCCCAGGGGGTTGGGACTATTACTTCATGTGATGGGGGCGCCACAGGTATTTGCTGTTGCAATATGGTCTGGATTGTACTGGCCATATGCTCTTGCTGGGCAACCATACGCTCTAGCGGGCGGAAATTGCCTTCTGGCATATCTGGGAATAATGCGAAAAATCCTGGTGTATCCCTTAATGCCTCAAAATCCTCCCGGGGTAAAACTATGGGGTCCCACTGGCCGTCTTCTGTCATGTTTGAGATGTAGATTACGTCACCCAATTCATTTTCCTGGCCAATTGTATAACTTCCTAAAAACTCATACTCTCCGCTTTGGCCGATAACCACGAAGCTTCCGCTTAGCTGGTCTGCCATATAAAAAATTAAATCCCCATTATCATTTACATAAGGGCTTAGCCGCCCGCCTTCTATTTGCATGGCCGTACCGCCAAAACCACCAGGGGAGCCTGCAAACATATATTGCTCGCTGTCAAATATAAACATTTCATAAACCCCCATTGTTACCCAATGGGACCGGAACATTACAAAAATGATTGGTATGCCGCTTCCATCATCAAATAGGGAGAAACGGTATGCTGTTGCATTAAAATACTCTTCCCTGATAAATGGGGCATCTGTAATTCTTGCCCCGTCCAGGTTTATAAAATGGGTATCGTCTTGTGTTTCGCCGCTTACAAATATATAAGCAGCACCTGATATATCCTCCCATGGGTATATAGCCACGGGCATGAAAATGGTATGCATCTGTAATAAAAATTCTTCGGCGGCGGTAAGGGCTTTTTCTGTATGGCCGGGCAAGGTAGGTTCTAAGATGTATTCATCATCTTGTATATATTCGCCATTTTGTATATAGGGGTCATATTCCACTTCGCTGCCAGGCTGGAACAAACCAGCCCCGCTTAGCCAAAACGCCGCAGCTACAACACAGGTTACCGCAACTAAACCAACAAAAACAGCAGCAATATTACCCAGGGACATAAACCGGCGCCTTGCAGAACGTCCAAGCCTGGTAGCATTTACGGCTTCGTCTATATATTTATTGTCTATGTTGCCAAGCAGGCTCCACATTTTTTCTTTATCTTTCATATAGCTATGCCCTCCTTTTCCAGGTGCTCTTTTAGCTTATTTCTTGCGCGGAATAGCATGGATTTAATCTTGCTTTGGCTTGCTGTAAAGCGTGTGCATATATCTTCTACGCTGTCACCAAAGAAATAACGGCGCACAAATACAACCCTTGCGTCTTCGTCCAAGTTGCCTAGGTATTTGTTTATTGCGTTTATGGTTTGGATATACTCAAAGTTTTGTTCTGCGGTAGAGGGGTGGGGGATGGTCTCGACTAATTCGTCCAAAATAAGAGTGGCTTGGCCGCCGCCGCGCTTTGCAGCGCTGTAAGCCCTCCAGCGCTGGAGGGAGAAGTTACGTGCTATTTTTGCCAGGTATGCGCCAAAAAACTCTGGATTTTTGGGGGGGATGGCATCCCAGGCTTTAAGAAGGGTGTCGTTTACACATTCTTCGGCGTCTTGGTTGTCGTGGAGTATATTATGGGCTACTTTGTATAAAATTCGGCCGTATTTGTCCATAGTTGCATCCAGGGCCTCTTCATTGCGTGCCCAATATAAGTCTAGTATTTTGTTGTCGTTTATTGAGATCACCCCTCTCAACTATTAAAATGCGGTTTTTTGTTGTTGGTTGCGCATATGGAAAGTAATTATAATATTTTTTGTAATATAATGCTTGTCTTATATTCTTTTATGGAAAAAGATAGAATATCAACTAGTATTTCCATAAAATTCAAATAATAAAGCCCTGCTATCCACAGGGCAATGTACATATAAAACCTATACCAACTTAACCCAGTACAGCGTCCCGTCTTTATTTCTATCAATAAAACCATATTGAATCATAGCCCGCCGCACAGATACATAATCTTCATAGTACTGGCTTAGAATGCCATTTACTTCTTTTTCTGTATACTCTTTGCCGGTTTCAAAATCACAAATTAATTTTTGCATAATAATTATCTTGCGTTTTTCCTTGGCGGGGAAGCCTTTTATTAGCAAGCGGTTATCTGGCCCAAAATAGCGTTTTAGTACTTCTTCCCGCTCTGCCTGGGTAATGGCGTACCGCTCATCTACACTTGTTGCTGATGGGTGAAAGTCTATTAATTTTTCCTCTTGTTTGAGGGCTTTTTTATTTAAGGCGGACTGTTCTTCCATCAACTCTACAAGTGCCACTAAAACTTTGGCTTGTTTATATTTTTCCCGGATGGCGAAGCGTTGGTTACGTATGGTTGAGGGGCTGTTTGCCCCTGTTAAAGAAACAATTTCCTTGTCTGAGTGACCGGCGAAGAATAGCTTTGCAATTTCTTCCTGCCCGGAAGACAGACCGGTATAGATGCGGCCAAGGCTTAGGAAAAAATCGAAAATTGGTGGGTGTGATGTTTTGACATGGGTTTCTATTGCTTTGGCTGCTTCATATAGGCTGTTATCCATTGGATAGACTATGCCTTGGGTGAAGGCTTCCCCGCAGATTAAGCAGGTGTAGTTTCCACTAATGGTGCTGTGGGCGTAGCCTTTTTTCAATTCGTCTGTTGATGCATTCCAGAATAATTCGTTATTCATGGTTTGGCCTCCTTGTTGTGTTTGTTGTATGGATAGATGTATATAATATTATCTATGTAATGCATGGATGTCAAGCAAGTCATGGATTGGATGTATGCGCAACTGACAAGGAGGCAAGGGTAAAAAATAAGGCCTGTCCCCATTACCACCAAAAGATAACAATTGATGGGGGGACAGGCCTTTATACTACATGTTAATTCATATACATTAGAATGGTATTACAGCCCGAAATATTCCTTGGCATTGTAATACCCAATCCCCTGTACAATCTGCTTAAGCTTCGTATCATCGTGAGGAAACTCTCCATGTTCTACCCATTGGGCTACAACTTGGGCTACAATCCTGCGGAAATATTCATGCCGTGGGTAAGACATAAAGCTGCGGGAGTCTGTAAGCATCCCAATAAACCGGGAAAGCACACCAGCGCTTGCCAGGAAAATAAGGTGATTTTCTATTCCAGGCTTGGTGTCATTGTACCACCATGGGCAGCCCCATTGTATCTTACCTTTGACACCGCCGCCTTGGAAGTTGCCAATCATGGTGGCAAGCATCATATCTGATGTTGGGGTTAGGCTGTACAATATAGTCTTTGGCAGATTGTTTTGTATATCCAACCCATCAAGTATACGGGCAAGGGGACGGGAGAATGACTCGTCAGACATAGAATCATAACCTGTGTCTGGGCCAAGTTTATTGAACATACGGGTATTGTTGTTGCGCTGGGCCGCCATATGCAGCTGCATTGCCCAGCCTTTTGCGCTGTATTGCTTTCCTAGCCACAGCATTATTGCGGTTTTGTATTGGTCTATTTCCAGTTGGGTAAGGGTAGCTTGGCCCGCTATGGCCTTTTTAAATATTGCAGCTACATCACCATCTGTACATTCTGCATATACTGGCGGGTCAAGTGCATGGTCTGACGCCAGGCAGCCTGCCTCATGGAAGAAGTCTATCCTATTGCTTAGGGCTGCAAGCAAGTCATCCCAGCTTTTTATTGGTATGCCGCTTGCGCTTCCCAGCTTTTGAATATACTCTGCAAACCCTGGGGCTTCGATATTCATTGCTTTTGAGGGCCGCCATGTGGGGGATACAAGGGGCAGGCTTGGGTCTGTTTTACGGTAGTTGGCCATTTGCTTGTGATATTCCAGTGTGTCTGCTGGGTCATCAGTTGTGCCGATTTGCTCTACCTTAAATTTTTTAAGGATTCCCCAGGCACAAAAATCTTCTTTTTGGATGATTTTATTGCAGTGGGCATAAATATCAGCAGCCAATTCACCGTTTATAGGGCCGTCATAATCAAAATAACGGCGCATTTCCAGGTGGGTCCAGTGGTAAATGGGGTTGCCGATACAGTCCTGGATTGTATTGCACCAGTGGAAAAATTTTTCTTCATCTGACGCGTCGCCGGTGATATATTTTTCTTCTACGCCGCTTGCGCGCATAAGCCGCCATTTGTAGTGGTCGCCCCCTAGGGCCAGGTCTGTTATATTGCGGAAGCGCTTATTTTCCGCAATCTCTTTTGGCTCTAGGTGGCAGTGGTAATCTATTATTGGCAGGTCTTTACTGTATTCATAAAGCTTTACTGCTGTATCGCTGTGCAGTAAAAATTTTTCGTCCATGAAAGGTTTCATAATCGCCTCCTACTGCGGTCTGCCAAAGTAAGCCAGCATACCGCCGTCTACATAAAGCACATGCCCGTTTACAAAATTGGAAGCTTCTGAAGCCAAAAATACCATTGGCCCTTTTAAATCATCTGGTGTACCCCAGCGGTTGGCGGGGGTTTTGGACATTATCAGCTGGTTCATTGGGTTTGGGGTACCGTCTGGCTGAAGCTCCCGCAGGGGGGCGGTTTGGGGGGTGGCTATATAGCCTGGGCCTATACCATTGCACTGGATATTGGCATAACCAAATTCTGCACAGATATTTTTTGTAAGCATTTTTAACCCGCCCTTGGAAGCAGCGTAGCTGGCGATGGTTTCCCGGCCCAGTTCGCTCATCATAGAGCAGATATTAATAATTTTGCCATGGCCTTTTTCCATCATGCCGGGTATTACGGCTTTTGCCATTATAAAGGGTGCGTTTAGGTTAACATCTACTACTTTTCTAAAATCATCCGGTGACATATCCAGCATTGGCATACGCCTTATCATACCTGCGTTGTTTACTAAAATGTCAATGATGCCAACTTCATCACGAATCTGCTGTACCATTTTTACAACAGCGGTTTCGTCGGTTACGTCGCATACATAGCCCTTGGCTTCAATGCCTTCTGCTTTATATGACGCAATGCCTTTGTCCACCATTTCTTGATTGATATCGTTGAATACAACCTTTGCACCGGCGTGTATTAGTGCCGATGCCATTGCCTGGCCAATACCATGGCCGCCCCCTGTTACCAGGGCAACTTTACCGTCAAGGCGGAAGCTGTTCATTTCAAAAACCATATTATCCTCCTACTTTTGTGGAATTTCTTAATACCAGCTTAGAGTTGAGCTCTATATACTTTGGGCCTTCGGTTATTTCGTTTTTTATGCGTTTAATTAGCATTTTTGCGCTTTCGAAGCCCACTTCATAAAATGGCTGCTCTATTACAGTTATGCCCCCAAAAATAAGCCTTGACCAGTGAAGATTGTCAAAGCCCAACACCCCCAAATCATTGGGGATTGCCAGCCCCAGCTCATGGGTTGCCTCTATAAGGCTAAGCATTGCTGTGGGGGTGGAGGCAAAGGCTGCAACATGTTTACCTTTGCATTTGCCCATAAAATCTGCAAGGGCTTTTTTGTATTCATCCTCGGTACCCCTGGGTATAACGTAGGCAAACAGGTCTGGGTTTTTGCCTTGGGCTATTGATTGATCGTAAAACGCGTTGTACCGCAGTAGCCGTACATTGCTTCGCAGCAAGTTTGGGGAAAAAAGGCCAACTTCGTCATAACCCATGTTGTATAAAGATTTTATGGCGCTTCTTGTTATTGCGTAATTATCTGTTGTTACTGTGTCAAAGATGGGTTTATTTATTGGCCTGTCTGCAAGCACAATTTTTGCGCCTTTTTCTTGTAAACTTTCAAGAAGTTCATATTCATTGTAGTTTGCTACTACAACTATCAGCCCTTCTACCTGCCTGTCAAACATTGATTGGATGTATTTCTGCTCTTTGGCAGAGGTTTCGTCGCTTGTGGCGGTTACAACTTGGTAGCCTTCTGGTGTTGCGCAGTCGATTATGCCTTTAATCAGTTTTACTGTTACCGGGTTGGTTATGTCGGATACTATTACCCCAATAAGGCCGGTTTTTTGTGATTTTAGGCACCGGGCTATAGGGCTTGGGCGGTAATCCAATTCCTGGATTACCGCCTTTATTTTATCCCGTGTTTTGTCAGACATATGCTCGAACTTGCCGTTTAAATAGCGCGAAACCGTGGTTTTGGAAACACCCGCCATCTCAGAGACTTTATCAATTGTGACGGAATTGGAATGCATTATATATTCCTCATGCCAGGTCGTTCATTGCTACAACGTCCATGTCTGTGAAGGTGATATTCTCCCCGCACATACCCCATATAAAGGTATAACGCCCGGTTCCGGCTCCTGAATGGATGGACCAGCTTGGGGAAAGAATTGCCTGTTCGTTGGCAACTATTATATGGCGGGTTTCTTTTGGCTCGCCCATTAGGTGGATAACCCTTGCTTCTTCGTCCATGTCGAAGTAGAAGTAGGCTTCCATACGGCGCTCATGGGTATGGCATGGCATTGTATTCCACACGCTGCCGGCATCCAGGATGGTCATGCCCATTACTAGCTGGCATGATTCCAACACGGCTGGGTGTACATATTGGTTGATTGTGCGCTTGTTTGAGGTTTCGTTGCTGCCAAGGTGTACTTTTGCTGCCATTTCTAGGTTAACAAGCTTGGATGGGTAGGCGTGGTGGGCTGGTGTGGAGTTAAAATAAAATTTTGGCGGTGCTGATGGGTCTGCTGCTTGGAAAGTGATTTCTTTTACACCTTTGCCAATGTACAGCCCGTCTTGGAAGCTGAGGGTGTGGGCGGTGCCATCTAGTGTGATTGTACCTTTGCCGCCGATATTAATAATACCGCCTTCACGGCGCTCGAAGAAGAAGTCTACGCCCATTTCCTTACCTGCGGTAAGGGTTAGGGTTTTGTTTACGGGCATAATGCCCCCTACAATAATCCTGTCTATATGGGAATAGACTAGGCTTACTTCATCTGGTACAAACACAGGGTCTATTAGGAAGTGCTTGCGCAGTTCCTCTGTGGTGTACTTTTTAACATCCTCTGGGTGGTTGGAGTAACGGATTTGCATTTTCATGTGGTGCCTCCTTGTGTTTAATTATTTGTTTTTAAGACCTTGGGGCTCTGTGCTGCATAAAGGCAAAACCTAAAACCTTGGGGCGCTGCCCCAAACCCCGCAAGCTTTTTGAAAAAAGCTTGACCAAAAACTTTGATAGAAACCCGTGGGGCTGCGCCCCACACCCCCTATCTTTTGAAGAGGGTAGGGGGGAACATGTATTTTGTTGGTTATACCGTGTTTTATGGGGTGGCAAATCGGGGCTGTTGGCAGATGTAAATTTCGGGTGACAGATTGTCGCCCCTACGCCAAAAATGCTGGGTTTACGGGGTTCGTAGGGGCGGCAACCTGCCGCCCGCACCACAAGACCCCTTTGTCAACAGCCCCTAACCTGCCACCCATACAGTGCATTTAGCCATTCCTGAAATAACACAAAAGCTTTCGGCAAAAGTGAGAAAACCTTGCTATCCTTTGATTAGTTTCTTCATTGCCGTAATATCTTCGTGATAGCTGTCCATTTTTGCATCTTCCCGTAGTAGGCAGATGTTTGGCTTGTTTTTCTTTAGCCAGTCAAAGATTAGTGGGTAGTTGATTGCACCTTGTCCTATTTTTTGCCATGTTAGTTTGCCATTTTCTACAGAGGTATCTTTTATATGCATGACTTCTATTTCATTGCCTAGCAGTGAAAACATGGCCTTAAATATTTGGTCTTGGTTGTGGATTGTTTCTGGTAGCACCAGGTTTACCGGGTCAAAGATTACCTTCAGCTTGGGTGAATTTACTTCGTCCAACAGCCGCCTTGTTAGGGCTGGGGTGTTAAGGGTATGGCTTGCTACTGGCTCTATGCCGATTAGTACATTTTCCTTTTCGGCTGTTTCTGCCATGCGTAAAACACTGTCTTTTAGGCGTTGGTAAGCGGCTTCTCTTTCTTCCGCTGGGGCATCTGTGGCTAGGCGGGTGGTTTCTGTCCCTACTATGGGTACACCCAGGTGCTTTGCATGGCTTAGGTTGTCACTAAAAATGCGGACATTGTTAAGGCGCTGTTCTTTATCTGGCAGGGATGGTTCTATATAGCAGCCTAGTACTGCAATTTCTACATTATGGTGGCTAAAGGCTGATTTTATTTCTGGCAGGATTTCTTGTGTAATTGCGTCAAAGGTTGTTATGCCTTCTATGGCCTTGGCCGGTGCGTATTGTACGCATTCGAAGCCAGCGTTTTTTATGTCTTGGGCCTGTTGTGTTAATGAGCTATACCGCCCAAAGTCGTGGGCGCGTACTCCTATTTTCATAAAACTTCCCCCTACAGCGTCACGCCATCTTTAAAAATAGAAATTTCCCGGTAATCATTGGTCTCATTCACAGCATAAACCTTACCACTTGCAAGGCGCAAAATATAATCCAAGAATTCACCGGTCAGGCTTTCAAACCTGGCGGCGTCACCATCCAGCAGCACCCCGGCGTCAAAATCAATCCAATGTGGTTTATTTTTTGCAAGGCCGGTGTTACTTGAAACCTTAACCGTGGGTACAGGCCCACCAAGGGGTGTGCCGCGGCCTGTTGTAAAAAGGACTATATGGGCCCCTGCAGCTGTAAGATTTGTTACGGCAACAATATCATTACCAGGGCCTTGCAATAGGTTAAGCCCGGGTTTTTTAACTGTTTCGCCATAATTAAGCACATCCACTACCTGGCTTAGCCCGCCTTTTTGGGTGCAGCCCAAGGATTTTTCTTCCAAAGTGGTTATACCCCCTTCTTTATTGCCGGGGGAGGGGTTTTCATATATTTCTTGGTTATGGCGCATAAAATATTCCTTAAAATCGTTGATAAGGGATACGGATTTTGCAAAAATGCTTTCGTCTATACAGCGGTTCATTAGCAAGGTTTCCGCACCAAACATTTCTGGTACTTCTGTAAGGAGGCATGCCCCGCCCCGGTTTATTACCGCGTCTGAAAGGCTGCCAACAAGCACATTGGCTGTAATGCCAGAAAAACCGTCAGACCCGCCGCATTTTAACCCGATAACAAGCTTGCCCACAGGTACCGGTTCCCTCTTAAAGGTTTCGGCATAGTCTACCAGCTCGTCAATAATGGCAAGCCCTGCTGCCATATCGTCAGATACATCTTGGGTATTTAGAAACTTTAGCCGGTTATCGTCCCATGTGCCCAGTACTTGCTTAAATTCTTCTATATGGTTGTTTTCGCAGCCAAGGCCCAGCACAAGTACCCCTGCGGCATTTGGGTGGTTGGCAAGGTTTTTTAATATGTTTTGGGTGTACACATGGTCGGCCCCAAGTTGGGAGCAACCGTAGGGGTGCACAAAGGTAAATACACCGTCTACCCGCCCGCTATGGCGCATTGTGGAGGTTTGGGCTAGTTTTTCCGCAATTTTGTTTACACAACCTACGGTGTTAATTATCCATATCTCGTTGCGTATGCCTACTTGGCCGTCTTTGCGTACATAACCCATAAATGTTTCTTGCAACAAATCCTTGTTGGGTGTGCTTGGCCTTTGGGTTGGGTTATATGTGTACTCTACTATCCCGCTTAGGTTGGTTTTTAGGTTGTGGCTGTGTACAAAGGTTCCTGCTTCAATATCTGCTGTGGCTGTGCCTATTGGGTGGTCGTATTTCATTACATATTCGCCTTGCTTTATGGGCTTAATTGCGATTTTGTGCCCGGCTTTGATTGTTTCTGCCGCGGTTACATCTAGTATGCGGTCGCCTTTTTTTATCTCTTCAATGGCAACGGCTACATTGTCGTCACGGCCTATTATTACTGTGTTTTTTGTTTTAATCATGTTTTCACTCCGCTAGTATTTTCTCTATTGTAATTTTTACACCTTCTGTGAAGATGCTCTTCAGGTAGCCGGTTACTTTGTTTGTAAACCCAGGCACATGGTTTAAATCCATATCCCATAGGGATGTGTTGGCACAGATTGCTTTTACAATAGGCTCAAGCACATCCAGGGCTGTTTCACTTGCGCTATTTTTTTGCCACGGCTGCCACTGGGTCATAAAAAACTCTAGTATTTCTGGGCTGTCTTGGATTTTGTATTCTTCAAATTCGTCGTTGTAACCAATTAGGGCGCCGTCCCGCATTTCATCACCATTGTAGAAGGCAAGAAGGGCAGCAAAGCCAAAGGTTAATACATCTGGCAGGCTGCCGGTTTCCTTATGATAGTCCAGTATTGTAGGCAGAACCCGTGCTTTAAACTTAGATACAGAGTTTAGGGCTATGCTTAGCAGGTAGTGCTTAATATGGGGGTTGGCAAAGCGGTCAAAAACAGAGGCAGCAAAGGAATTTAAATTTTCTTCATCCAGGTTTATAGTTGGTATGATTTCCTTATAAATACCTTGGCGTAAGTATTTTACAAAAAGCGGGTCTGCCATCATCTCCCCAACGGTTTCCTTGCCAGACAAAAATGCCCCAAGCACAGACATGGTATGGCTGCTGTTTAATATGCGCACCTTGCGCAATTTGTATGGGGTTATATCATCTGAAAGGACTACGTTTTGCCCGGCTTTATGGAAGGGCATAACCTCTTCCATTTCCTTAAGGGCTGCTGTTGGGGCTTCTATTGCAAAGAAGTGGAATATTTCACCTGTAACAAGCAAGTCATCCTTATATCCCAGTTCTGCTTCAAAAGCAGCAATTTCATCCCTTGGGTAACCTGTTACAATGCGGTCTACCAGGATATTGGCAAAATAATTGACTTCTGTAACCCAATTTATAAAGTCTTGGGGAAGACCCCAGTTTTGGGCGTGGCGCTGCACAATGGCTTTTAGATTGTCGCCGCTATTGTCTATAAGTTCGCATGGCAGGAAGATAAAGCCTTTTGATTTGTCCCCATTAAATAATTTATATCTTTCAAATAAAAGGGCCGTCACCTTGCCTGGGAAGCTGGCAGGGGGACGGTCCTCTAATTTATCTGTTTCTAAATAGGTAATACCAGCCTCTGTTGTGTTGGAGACTATAAAGCGCAAATCTGGGTTTTTCATTGTATCCATGTATGCGTCAAAGCTGGCATAAGGGTTTATGCCGCGGCTTATGCTGGTTACTATCCGTTTTGATGTTACTGGCTTATTATCTTCTAACCCGCGCAGTACGACGGTGTAGCAGCCGTCTTGGGCGTTAAGCATGTCCACCATGCCTTGGGCTATGGGTTGTACAACGGCTATGCTGCCGCCAAAAAGGTCTTTCTCGTTAAGCTCGTCAATAAAAAAGTCTACAAAGGCCCGCAGAAAGTTGCCTTCACCAAATTGCAGCACTTTTTCGGGCAATGTTTCACGGTTATGGAAACCGATTCCCTTTTCTTTTAAAAATATAGGCTCTCCTTTCAGAAAGCCACGGTTTAGTTTACTTGCCTGGGAATTTAATGATGCTGACATTATCTCTACCCCTAACAATATAATGTAAATATCTAAGACACAGTCTAAGATACGGGGTAGTTGATGTCAAGGTTATTTAAAATTTACGAAAGAAGAACAACCCTAGTGTGTTGGGCCCGCAGTGGCAAGAGATTGTGCCCCCTGCCATTGTTTCGTAAACTTCATCGAATGTTAATATTTCAGAGATAAGGGGTTTAATTGTGTTTAACATGCCTTGGTTTTCTTCTGTAAATGTGTGGGCGATAAATAGGCGGCTTGTGTCAATGCTTTCTTTGTTGCATAGCCTATCACTTATATAATTCTTTAGGCCATTTTCCAGCTTGCCACGATACTTTTTATCTACGGTCATGAGGCCGCGGCTTACTATTATAGATGGTTTTATTTTTAGCACACTTGAGGCAAGAGCCTGAACTGTTGTGCAGCGCCCTCCCTTGTGCAGGTATGCTAGGGTATCAATTATAAAACTAGTGTCCAAAAGGTTGATTTTCGTTAATATTTCGTTGTAAATATCTTTGGCGGACATGCCGCTTGCTGCCATTTTGGCTGCCTCAATCACCAAATGCCCAATGGCCATGGACAGATTGCGGGAGTCTACAAGGTATATATTATCAAAATCATGGGCAGCAATACGCGCATTTTGGTAGCAAGATGACATTTCGGCACTGATAATAAAGTGGATAACCGCATCGTATTTTGGGCTTTCTTCCTCGTACACATCTAAGTACTCTGCTACATTAACGGCAGAAGTGCGGCACATTCCTTTGCCGCCTTCTACATAATTAAATATGTCATTTGATGTTACTTCCACACCGTCTTTTAGGATTTTGTCACCCATCACTATGCTTAAGGGTACAACGCGGATGTTATGCTTTTGTATTAAGCCTGCTGGTAAGTCGCAGGTGCTGTCTGCTATTAGTTTGATGTTCATGTGCTTCTTCCCTTCATGATTTTTGCTTCTATTTTATAAGCGGTACTTAAACTTAAGTTAAACACATGCTATAGTTGCTTTAAAGAGTTGCTATAACTATATATTCGGAGGGAAATGCATGGGTACAATAAATAAAAAATGCGAAGCGCATACTGAGTTTATTTTAGAAACACCGCAAGAATATAGGGATTTTGTATCACAAGCCCACGAATTTTTAGCTAAGGCTGGCTATAAGCCAAAATTTCAAATAAGAAAATACGGCTTCACAGCACAGTACAATTCGCCAGTTACTAAGCGGCTTGCATTGCAATTTTTTATTCGTGAAAATACTTTGCATATGTATTTATATTCGGGATTTTTCTATAACTATTGTGATTTTTTTGACGTCTTGCCAGCACGTGTTATAAAAAACCTTGAAGCAAATAATAACTGCAGAAATTGCAGTACAGAGTGCGCTAAGAATAAATGCATAATTAATGGCAGGCAGTATGAAAAATGTCTATGCGGACGTGCATTATTTGTGGTGGATGATGAAGTTGCGGAAATCTTACATGTTTTGCAAAAAATTTGTGAGTTGGGTGTATAAGCTCTAAAATATATAGTCAATTCATTTATGTTTAGGAGATGAATCATTTGATTAAAGGCATAAGCCATATTACCTTCATAGTCAGAGACTTGGACAGAACAGCTAATTTTTTAGAGGGAGTTTTTGAAGCTAAGGAGGTTTATTCAAGCCCAACGGTGAAATATTTTTTATTAAATGACTTGTGGATTGCTTTAAATAAAGGCGTACCTTTACCTGGGCGCACATATAACCACATTGCGTTTACAATTGCGGAAAGTGATATGGATGAATATATTAAGCGAATCGAGGCAGCTGGCGTGGAAATAAAGCAAGGGCGGGCACGAAATGAAGGGGAAGGAAAATCTATTTATTTTCATGATTTTGACAATCACCTTTTTGAGCTGCATACAGGTTCACTTTATGAGAGATTAAATCATTAAATATATATGCAATATGCGTAGGGGGCGGCGTCCCCGCAATGTCATTAAGCTAATACCGATTCCAAGTAAAAACCTGACAAATATTTGCGGTCTTTTGCCGCAATCCTGCGTCGGCACTTTCTCGCCCTTCGGGCGTCCGGCCATCTTGCCGGTGCTACCTAACGGGCCCTCTTGGCCCGCGTCGTCAGCACCTCGTTGGCTTGCGGCAAAATCCTTGCAAAGCTTTGTCATACTAATCTCAGCTAAAAAGTTAAAACCATTGCGGTCTTTTTGCCACAATCCTGCGTCAGCACCTTCTAGCGGGCCTTCTTGGCCCGCGTCGTCGGCACTTCCTTGGCTTGTGACAAA
>Ga0131853_10008418_pt1 | contig 18800 bp, 13 predicted proteins | sample TergutLab28metaG_FD_92764 | JGI IMG/M metagenome (GOLD analysis project Ga0131853, IMG submission 92764) | Labiotermes labralis P1 segment gut microbial communities from Petit-Saut dam, French Guiana - Lab288 P1 (version 2) (version 2) | ecosystem: Host-associated > Arthropoda: Insects >...
AAAAAAAAACACGTGTATGAAAAGTGATTTATTTAGCAGTTTTGCCTAATATTTAACTCTATTTTACTCTTTAAATAACATCGCCCTTTGTATGAACCGCTTGTTTTGGCATTAAAATCTTCATCACTCTCACAATATGTAGCGAACGTTTTCCTGAGCAGCAGTAATATATTATTCTCTTTAGCAAACGTTCGCTGGCTTTTCTGTGAACAATGAATTGAAATTTTAAGTATGATTGATATAAACTCAAATCCTTCAAAATATTAGATGAAGTTTAAACATTTTCCTGTCTCATATATGGGGTACTCAGCGTCTTGTATGAGCTGAATTTTGCTTCCAACCTGCAGTAGTGTGATTTGTATGTTATGCACCGTTGTTATATCATGTCTCAGCCCTGATCATAAACTGAACTATTTAGGACTCCGAAATATTACCATAACATAAAATCGGTATGACAGTTCTCACTGTACTTCTTCAAATGAAAATAACAGCCCACCCCTTCCCCCAAACCCGCAGATTTGATATACTCGAGGTTCAAACGAAGACTGGTTAGAAGTTCCCTTTTAAGCCCTTGTGTTCCCGTGCCAATGTCATTATCTGGTACGGATTAAGAACCTATTATAATGTCCCTTCTATCTCGAAAAACAAAGAGTCTTAAATGTGGAGCCCTACATTACGAGGACTCTTGATTGTTACTTATTAAAGAAGAAGACTTCGAACGGATTGGTCGTGCTGTTATTTTTAGTTGCATAACTTAGCGAACTTACACATGCCACTTGAACAAAGCGTCCTATACAAATTTGCGATAAGACGAGTTTGACTCAACAAGGTTAAAATTCTAGTTTTTATTAGAAAAGTGCCATAATTTACATGGACACTGGTGCATAAAGGGTTGTCTAAGAGTACATTAATATGCACCGCAAGGATATTCTCTTTTCTTGTCTCTGTTTAAGTCTTTGTATTAAAATTATTATATACAGAATCACATTGCTCTGTGTATAATTCTGCTAAAGCATTTCTTTCTTATGGGAGACATTGGTTGGAATAAGCAGACTGGGAAGATTGCTTTGTTTAATGCTCACCAAGTGACTTTAGTCTGAAAAAATAATTCATCCAATTAAACACTAATACTATGTAATGTAGACCAATTTCTTACCTTCGCCAAACTTCTGTTAGAAATCACAAAAATAGGCAGCCACATGAGACAGTCGATAACCGTCATACGCGGTCACAGGGTCCTCTATTTCTCTGTGGCACAACAGCCCAATTTAGGCCGAGGCCCACTCATTGTTGAGGTTTCTAGACCACACAGAGTTAGACGTACACACACAGCTGGTAGGACTCCTCAGATAGTCGCAGAGGCCGCTACCTATACAACACACACCAAATTCGAGGGACGAATATCCATGCCCGCAGCGGGATTCGAACCCGCGATCCCAACAATCCAGCGGCCGTAGACATAAGCCTTAGACAGCACGAACATCGGAAACAACCCATGATCGTTTAACCCATATAAAATTTGTCGTACATCATGTATGCATCTGTAACAGGCGATGTTATCACTACATATCGATAGTAATGTGCGACCAGTTTTGAATATAAGGTAAACGTTCACCGCAGAACAGTCCATGAAGGCCCAAAGGAGGTGTAGAGTTATAGCCCTACTCTTTATCCTCAATGCTAGATGGGGTGGGTGGTCAACGCCACGCCCCAGAGTTTTACGTTGAAAATTCCCGGGAAAGGGACCCGGTACCCCTTGTACAGCAAGCGGGGTGGGCCCCAGGGCCGGTCTGGACGGATGAGGGAAATCTCGTCCGCACCCCCCCCCTCCCCCAATCGGGATTCCATCCTTGGACTGTCAAATCCGTAGCGAGTCACTATACCGATTACCCTATCACAGCCTCCCTTTGAATATAAGGTAAAAGAAGAAATTTGTTTCATATTGGCTAAATTCAGTCAAAGCTGAAGTACCACTCGCTCGACTCGAGGTTTTACCGGAGTTTTGCATATCCATGTCTTCTGCTACGTTACGCCGTGTCGATTGGTAAGTAGTTGGACGTTGTGGGGGGAGCCTATTGCTGCCATCTTTAGGGTCTGTGGGTGCAAAAGGAAAAGTCGCTCCGGCACATACGGATATACGTATAGGTCTATTGCATGTATAATATAAAAATATCTTCGCGCACGGTTATTCTTCGTGGAATGCTAGATTCTAAAGGAGGTGGCAGTGCGCTGTTTCGAAATGTCTGTAAATCTTTACTAATCGACACGACGTAAAGTATCAGAAAACTTACACTTTAAAGGCAAATTAAGCAAAAACACGCATCTTACATCTATTCAGGAGATTATCATTTTGAATCCCGCCCAGGTTATAACAGAATTACTTCCACAAAGTTACCATCATTTTGCACACCATTCGTCAGCACGAGTCTCACAAACTTTACGGCCCTTGTACCCTCAGTCACGTGATTGCAGCTGCTACGTAAGCAGATTAGTGGCTCTTCCACCGCCCTGACTGCAGGAACACACTCACATACGCGCTCGCAATTTCGCGCACTCCCTGCCGACTTGTGGCATCAGCCTAAACTCTCTAAACTTACCTGCACCTGAGACTGGAGACTTCGTGGAATTAATCCTGCTATAACAGCCATCTTGACTGCCTTTTCAACCTAGACCCTTAAATTAGGCCGCGATCGTTTCCTTCATACCTACTCAGTTCGTTACCCACCGGTCTTAGAGTCAGACAGCTTCGTTCAATAAACTACACCTACGAAATTTATTGTGTGTATCTGGACATGAAGTTCGTAAACGAACAGACGAGACATCTACATCTTGCGTTCATATTGTTTACTTTGTTTAATAACGGAACAGAAATTAATAAGAAATATGCTATGAATTTCTCGACCTTATTTTTTGTTTCTGATGTTCCGAAGCGAGTTATTGTAAAGTGGCATGCCTGCTGCCTTATTCCGCATATTGCGAGGTTAATGCAGTGTGCTTGGTGAGAATGCTTCGAGAATGAGTCTTGATGTCTAGAAACTCGCCAAATTCTCACACAAATAGAACCGTGTTTATGTTGATATGTCTAGCAGGGATACAAGCCGTTTGTACAAAACAGCAGATAGGCTTACGTGAAGAGAGGGTTAAAGATGTGAATATCTCATCAAGTAGAAGAAGTTAAGTTGTTCGTATCAACACAGAATTATGTATTTATATCTGTACTTAGTGGTCAAAAGAAACCAATTGTTTCTGGTATAAAAATAGCGGTAATTGTAAGTACAGAGTAGGTAAACTGCTTTTAAAACCTAATACATATATTTTCAGTAATGTCTAACAATTAATCCTTCATAGGAAGGATATGTGGCGTCCTGTAACTTGCAATGTCTAAGAATAGTATCTTATTTCATTACTCAGTATTCATCTTTCCTCAAGTGCATTTTCAGTGAAATGAACACCATTTTGTTTATATTTTTTAAATTTAATTCATGTAAGCGTAAATAAATTAACTTCATTCTGACAAATTTCAAAAGAGTCAATGAAAAGTACACACGTTGAAAGTGAGTAATTATAGAGTAATTACTGCTTCAGTCTACACACCTCTAGAAATACTGCCCGTGAGCCTGATACTCTGACGTCACAATGTCATATGGCCGGATAGTAAGAAAGTTTTATAATTTTTATGTGAATATTCCGTCTGATTTCCTACTGCAGCTGTTCTTTTAGCTTAGCGAGACGGTTTATTGTCCCGTTAAAAAAATACCTTGTTATTTTCTCCGCCCCATCCCTTCTAATCTTTATTTTCCATAATAATATTTAAGATAACTTCTTCCTTCCGCAGGGTATTAATAAAATATTTATGATTTACTCTCGACTAATCAATCATCTAATGGGTTTGCGAGTGCTGTATAGCTGAGAAATTGTGGAAATTAAAAATACGTATTTTACTGCAATATTATGTAGTGTAGCAAAAGACACGTTTCGGCACTTTGGTGTTGTGAGTTATGTACTTTATTTTTACTTCACCTTATGTTAAGTTGTAATGGTGGAGTGGAAGCAATAAAGTACTGGACATGGAAACAATATCGTCTTCTATGTTAAACTCAGAATTTATGGGCTTAAAACAAAAGCCGAAAGTGCATGAACTTTATATGCACTTCCTGTGTACACAGTTTTGGTACCGTGTAGAGTGGATGCAACAAAACTAGGTTGTAGAAATATAAACTGAGGCAATTAGAATAAGACGCTAAATAATACAGACGTGTAGGAGCACAAGAATGAAATTAAAATTTTAGATTAACTTGTAGGTTTGCAGGTTAATACAGACTTTTCGGAAGAAGATATCGTCCCCAGCTTCGGGTTTGAGGAATTAGGTTTAAATTCGACACTTTATTGTAGAAAATGTATCAAAATTTTCGCCCCTAAAAATGGGAAGTGGTACTCCAAAACGTCAGTATCCGTCCAAAAATGTGCACTTTTAAAGTCCCAGAAGACCACAGTACGAATTATCTCTAATGTGAACACAGCAAACCTGACTCTACATTTTTGTCGTACGTACGTACGTATAATTTCCAGTTCGTGGTCTATGTTAAGCTCGACAAGGCGTTTAGAGGAGAAAATTACCACCTGATTTACAAATTTGACATGTTGTGTTCTTAGAGTGTAATTACACCAATGTTTATGTTTCCTTTAATAGAGTGTGGCTGGAAATTTTTCCGAAACTTTTACTTTTGCACGCAGAATCCCTTAAGACTTTTCCAACTTCGATTTCGCCATGAAAAGGTTTACTTAACGATGCACTTAATTCACCCCCACTCTTTCCACTCCTGTGAATTCGAAGCTTTTTATGTGTGTTATTTAATACTCTGTCATTTTCTAGGATGTTTAGGGTCAGTTAGTACGAGGAGGTGCTGATAAATCCCTAGGCCGATCTAATTCCCGATGTCGTAGGACGGAATCGATAGTGTCGTTGGAAATAGGGGTCTCTTCATGTGCCGAATTGCAAGTCTTTTCTTGTTACAGAAGCTGAAAGGAAGCATGTCAGGCGACTCGCGCGATTTCAACAATATGTAGACGCGAGCTATCGTCAAGTTTTTTCTCCTGCAAGGCAAGGCGCCGAAGGAAATTCACTCCATTCTGACAGAAACATTAGGGGAACATGCACCGTCGTCAAAAACTGGGTGGCCCAGTTTAAACGTGGTAATTTTTCCACCTGTGATGCGCGTCGTCCTGGAGACCCAAAACAGTGATCACCCCGGAGATTATTGATTAAATTCACGAGCTAATCTTGAAAGAACGCCGGATTTCGGGTAAATCAATAGCTGAGCAACTGGGCAGCTCACGTGAGCGGATTGGGTCCATCATTGATGAAGATTTGGACATGCGGAAGCTCTCCGCGAAATGGGTCTCGAAATGCCTGAATGCGGAACAAAAACGTCAACGGTGCCAGTCGTCTGAGCAACTTTTGGAATTTTTTCGGGGCGATCCAAATGATTTCCTGTCGCGATTGGTGACCATGGACGAAACCTGGTTATATCACTATGACCCGGAGACAAAGCAACAATCAATGGAGTGGCGGAATAGCGGCTCACCCCGCCCCCCAAAATTTAAAGTGCAAAAATCCGCTGCAAAAGTTCTCGCCTCAAATTTTTTTGTATCAAGACAGCATCCCCTTCATTGATTATCTTCCAAAGGGCCAAAATATCAACGCGGAGTATTACTCATCTCTGCTGGTGCAATTGAAGGACAATTTGAAGGAAAAACGCCTCGGGAAGGTCATCAAGGGTGTCTTGTTCTTTCACGACAATACCCCGGCTCACCAGGCACTTGCAACCCAGAAGAAACTGGCCTACCTGGGCTTCCAATTGTTGATCACCCACCCTATTCTCCGGATCTGGCCCCGTCGGACTACCACCTGTTCCCTGGACTGAAAAAACAATTGAAAGGTCGCCATTTTTCGTCCATAGCGGAGGTCATTGTTGCCGCGGAGACAAGGTTGGACGGACAACCTTCTGAATTTTTTTTTTTTTTTAGTGGCTTGCAAAAGTTGGAGCAACGGGCTAAGAAGTATATTGAGCTTCGTGGGGAGTATGTTGAATAAATCCCGAGTTTGGTCGCTGTAGTTTGTTTCCTTGCTGGTCGGGCTAAGGATTTATCAGCGCCCCCTCGTATAGTAGTGAGTGTGTGGGATGATAATTGAGAGGGAAAACAGAAGTACTCGAAGAGAAACCCTGCGCCAGTGCTACTTTGTCCCCCACAAGCCCCACATGGATTAACCAGGCATTAAAACCTATCCTCCACGGTGAGAGACCGGCAACTAACCCACTTGAGCCGTGACACGGTTCCAACCGCCCCCCCCCCCCCACAACCTCACAGCCATGGCATTTCCAAGAACAGTCTGCTTACAATAGCAGACCGCAGGAGAGTTATTTTGTTTAGTTCTGTTGAATGGCATAACATGTCTGGAAATGAAGTACTCTTGCATCTTTTCACACAGGTTTCTTGGGGTATAAAGTAGATACACTTCTATTAAAAAAAAATCGAGGGTGAGCCTCTTTCCAAGACGATAAAAAAAATTGCTTCTGAGAGAAGTGAGAATTTTCATAGCCTAAGTTAAAAAACTGAAGTTTTCTTGGAATACTGGATCCTGAAGCTGGAGAGAGGACACTTTTTGCGAAATGCAGGTAAAAATTTACCAGAGTGCGTGCCTTACCTTACCGAAAGAAATGGATGCTCATCGTCCATCGCTCTGATGACTTCAAATCTCGACCCCTGTAGCTGTCAGTGCCGCGTTATAAGGACTTTATCCTGTAGCATTCATAGAGTAGATATGATCCCGCGATCATTCGGTGTAGATCTTAGAACCTGGCATTCAGTGTGTATATTGAACGAACGAACCTGTCGTTTGAAAACGTAATAGAAGAAATCCTTTTCCATTCACTATTCAGCAGTGAAAAATACTCTCCGAGAGTGCTCATGAAGGGCTGAATAGAAGACTCTTGATGTATACTTGTCCAGGGCTTGAATAAATACATAGCTTACGGCTCCAGAATGGGAGAAGAGGATAAAGAAATACCTGAAATCACGCCTGTGCTGGTTGAGATAAAAAGAGGAACACTATATCGCGATGTAAACACCTACGCACAAGTAACTTGGCCTTTGTAAAGTGAAGTAAAGAAAGTTTTCATTCAACATTTCTTAAATTAATCATGGCCTTTTTCGAATTCGAATGACACTACGACACTAAAAGTGTACTGGTTCAGGTTTCTAAGGCAGTTTCCTTAGGCACAATTTGTATCAAAATTTCTGTCCAAGTTAGCGAATTCGCAAGATTTTTTATCATTCCCTTTTCAGCCAGTTATTTGTAGTCTACATTGATTGTTATTTCCTGTGTGTATATCTTATAGGTGTGTGTGTGTGTGTGTGTATTTCCTCTATGTATATCTTATTGAGTGTGTATTTCCTGTGTGTGCATCTTATAGTGTGTGTGTGTGTGTGTGTGTGTATTTCCTGTATATATATCTTATTGTGTGTGTATTTCCTATGTGGGTATCTTATAGAGTGTGTGTGTGTGTGTGTGTGTGTATTTCCCGTGCGTTGATCTTATAGTGTGTGTGTGGGGGGGGGGGGTTATTGACACTGTTTAACCCTTATCCCGCTAACGTGGAGAATATGGTGAGCTTCTAATAATGCGAGCAGATGGGATTTAATTCGGCATTTAAAAGATTAAGAAGATGCTGATAACTGCGTAGCAATAAATTTTATTGCTACGTGCCTGTCTTCAGGTTTTCGATGACAACACAATGTGCTTATTCGCAAATAGGAAATCACAATTCCAATGTAACCCTAATGGGTGTTTCATGTAGTAGTGAATCGGTGGTAGAACTCTCTGTGGAAACCGAAGTTAGAGATGGAAATTACTAAATAATCGCAATGAAATTTTATTGCACGTTTCACTACAGAGCTCAAATTTTCGACTGCCCAAGGTATATCTGTAGCGACAGAGTTAGTGTGATATTTTACTGTGTGCGTGACGTTCGGTATTGTGAATTGAGTTGGGTGGATGTAGTCTATCAAATATCTGCGTATCAAACACCGACTCCATCTTCTTCATATTCCCGTACTGTCACACACCACCAGCAGCCGATCAACACGACACAACAGCTGTCCATCTTCCTTAACGAAATTAAAACAATGTTCAGCCAATTGATACAACAGAACGGCATGATCCTAAACATGATCAGTACTGTTATACAAAAACTCACCAACTAATGGACAAACCTGGCGCACATATATCAAAACGAAGCATCGCCACCTAAATCGAGAATTGCGAGGCATGTATTGGCTATTGGGACGAAGATCAAAGCTTTCTCTTGAAAACAAACTTCTCTTGTACAAATGCGTGCTCAAACCTGTATGGACGTACGGTATACAACTCTGGGGCTGTGCGAAGCCGTCCCATACACAAATCATTCAACGGCTGCAGTCAAAAAAATTCTGCGGTCCATAACCAACGCGCCGCGGTACGTCTCTAATTCTACCATACACAATGATTTGCACATTCCATTTGTCGCTACGGAGATCAGCAGGTTTTCCTTCCTCTACCACCAACGGCTGGCAGACCATCACAACGCCCTTATCACTGCAATGACCATTCCACCCACCATCGTACGAAGATTGAAAAGACAGTGGCCGACTGATCTATCCCACATTACAGCGGAAGATTAGCCTGTCCTGTATCACCTACTTCCGGGTTTTCGACGGAGTGTCATTGATGGATGACTTCTCTCTTCATGTTACCACTTCTAGCACATTTACTTGTCGCTCCTCTTACGGAGTAGATTGTAAATTGTCATTACATAAATAAAAAAAAATCTAACACCGAAATTCGAGAGATTGGGTGTAATGGAAAACTATAACCAACGTAGAAATGTTATCATTAAACTTGACTCCATTCGATCATAAATTGGGACGTATGAAAACACAAACGATTAAACTGCTGAGTCCACATTTCACACTTTGATGCGAATGAAAAATAACATTGGGTACCCTAAATATTGGCCTCTTTTCTTGAAGGATTAGAAGTACCTAATTTAGTACTCTAGGCGACTGAACATTTGTATATTATTAAGACAGTAGTGGCTAATACTGAAATGTAGGAATTATCTTTCTTGCTCATTCTGACCTCTTCTGCCTATTCATTATAGACATAGGATATCATTGTTGCACCTGATTACACTAACACACACGCTCAGTAGGACTCCTCTAGATGGGGGATCGGCCCTTGACAGACACCTCTACCTGATGACACACAACATTTAGCGGAAGACAGACATCCATGTCCCCAGCAGGATTCGAAACCGCAATCCCAGCAAGCGAGCGACTGCTAACCCATGCCTTAGACAGCGCGGCCACCGGCTTCGGCCAGGCGTTATATAAGACTTCGGTAATATCATTGTGAAACTAATACATTTTGGCTTTACAGTAATTAAATTTGGCGTCCTTCAGATTCGTGTAGCGAGATTCTGTGAGCACTGCCTTCTGGGATATGTATAGTTTACTCTTCAATGCGAAGTTGGCAGCAGAAGATTCTTACGAAACGGCAGCACTCTGTACCAAAGTAACTGGCGTTACATTTAATAATCGCTGCCATGAAGGTCTGAGATCTCAAGGTAAGAAACGTGAATTTCCTAGTTCTGTAGAACGTTGGGGCGCAACTTGCTTTAACCGCAGGCCGCTCAGGTATGAGTGACTCGCCGAGTGGCACAGTGCTCTTAAAATACAATACAAACGGGCCTATTTTCGACGTATAAATATTTTGCGTTATTGAAGACCCCACGAGCCATCTGGAAAAAGGCTTAGGACTACGTAATGAGTACCACTGTTTAAGAAACACTTATCTTTGTGGAGTTATCAGGCATTCGTTCTTTGTTTCACGGTGTCTTGTTAGTTCAAATGTTTACGAGTTTCTGTGGTCTGTGACCAATAGGTGCCTAGTCTGAACTGACCTAAATCCACCCGAACTCTACCCAGGTTACGGACGCGTGTCGTTAAATTACCTAAGTTTAATCTTCACTCTGCTACAAGGCAGTATAATCTATGTTTTGAGGGGGGTGAAGTTCTGTTGGAATAAAAGCCAAAAATGGCGTCGTGCTGCTGTTGAACCTGTGGCTGTTCAGATACTCGGTCAACCGCTGTGCGACCCTACGCCCACTCTCACTGCAAATAAAGCTGTTTGAAAAGTACTTTAATCGCGTGTGTGCTGTGACATTACTAAACAATGTACAGATGGCTCCACTGTACTGCGTAGCTCTAAACTAGAATGTACCTGTCAGTCACATCAACCCACGGAAAACACTCAACTTTATGAATTCTCCTCACTCAACGCACCTGCACAGCGCGAACGGCTTTGTTCTGTGCATGCTTATATTTTGGTCACTCTAGCGAAATGAAGAAATTTGTTATATTATCTGTCTTCTATATCCTGTCAAGCATCGTTTCATAAAATATGATATTCGTTTTGGCAGATCGATAAGGAGTCAATTCCAGTGTTTTAAACAGTAAAGGGAGAAGGGGATTTCTGCGAAGTTGAACGTGTTTCGAGTGGTAAAAAAATGTATTTTTTATTTTTCCCTCCTAAAAAACCGCACTTGGCCAACTGTACGCACTGTTTGTTTTTACACTGCGTCATAAATCTACGCCCACAGTACCTGAATTGATATGCAGGAGGTGGCATCGACGAAAACCAGACACTTGTTTGACAGAGTAAGCAGCGATATAGTAATCATTCTTATTTGAGTTCATATGTTTAAAAAGGTAAAGTGATCCCGTTAGAGGCCCGGTGTGACCCAGAGGGTGGGTAGAGGTATAGCTCTACTCTTCCATGAGCGCGGCACTAGAAGGGGGTGAGTGGACAGCAGCACGCCCCGGCCGCACTTTACCCCCAGGAAAGACCCGGTACCCATTTTACAGGAGGCTGGGTGGGCCCCAGGGCCGGTCTGGACGGGCGGAAAATCTCGTTCCCACTGGGATTCGATCCCGGACCGTTCAACACGTAGTCAATCGCTATACCGACTAAGCTACACGGCCCATGATTTCATATATTTATTCCGGATAAATAGGGCGTTAGAGTGTACTGTCTTCGGGGGCTTCCGGATTTGATTCCCGGTTTTATTCAGAAAATGGGTGAAAAAATTTTCATGGTTATCTTCAGGCTTTAGGATGATAAACTAATACACACAATTACACTGATATCACTTCCCCAACCTTCTCACTCCCTCATTCGCATGCAAGAATTCATGCGACAGATGATATTTCGAAGTTGAAGAAACAAGAATAAAATGTCTGTTATCAGAAAGAATGTACGTACAGGGTGGGGCATAAAGATCTCCAACTTTTCGAAGAGGTATAAAATATGAAAGAAGCCATCTAGAAAAAAATTGAATATATTTCTGAAAAGTACATTAAAAACAGTTTTTTAATTGGTTTTAAAAATCAGATCAGACATAAGGCGGCCGTCGTTGGCAACACATTGCTGAAGACGTTCCCGGAAGTTCTTCATCACTCTCCGGGTTATCTCAGGCGGAATGGGGTCGATTTCCTGTTGGACCCTTTCCTTCAAATCCTCAAGAGATCGAGGACGATGTTTGAAAACCTTTTCCTTTAGGTATCCCCAAAGGAAAACGTCACACGGGCTTTTAAATCAGGTGACCGTGCCGGCCACTCCACGTCTCCCCTTAAAGAGATCAAAAGCCCAGGGAACAGCAACAAAGCCCCGATGTTCACCGGTCCAGCCCTTTATGGGTACTGATAACGGTAGAGGTTAACCAACCGCATGACACTAATCCCACCTCTCTACCACCACTACAGCCCGCACAGTGCCCCTTCGAAAAGTTGGAGATCTTTATGCCCCACTCTGTATAACGTAACATTGAGGCGCGTTCATGCTTTCATTATTGGAGTGGAAATGCAGAACTATTACATATTCTGAGTGTGTGTCTGTAGCTGTAGATATCCAGCATGCAATGTTCACGCGTCATTTTATCATCTGTGGCGAACCTGATGTACAAAATATTTCACTTTATCTCATAAAACTACACTATTTTCTAAAAAGAAGTCTATTAAACATAACATGTGTTTTAATTTTCCCTACTACTTTTTTCCGAAACATTTCTCATTCTAAAAACGTTTAGCGAGATATGATCAACAATTTATATTGGTTTTCATATAAAGTACTCGTTATTCTTGTCAGGTTTTGATGAAACATGAATTTTCTCTACGGATTTTTTAAAACTACTCAAATACCAATTTTATGAAAACCCTTCCAGTGACAGCCGAATCGTTTCATGCAGACAGACAGACAGACAGACAGACAGACAGACAGACAGACAACATGACGAAGCTAATAGTCTTCTCTTCGAAATTTTGCGAAAGGGCCTACAAATTGCTTAATAAATTGTATTTGGTCGTTCATCATATCTCAATTCTTTAATGAATTATGGCATTACATTCTTTACCATTTTTATTCTTATTCTGGCCTCTTTCTACCTACTCATTGTAGGTGTAGAGGGTTATTGTTGCACCCGATCATTTAAAATGACACAGACACTTGGTAGAACTTCTGTGGATGAGGGATCGTCCCGTCGCAGACACCTCTCCCTGAAAACAGACAACACCAACAAGAGACAATCACACATGCCCGCTGCTGGATTCGTACCCGTAATCCCAGAAGGCCGCAGACGCGCGCCTTTTTCTGCGTGGCCACCGGCATCGGCAGTTTTATCTTTGTAATGCATGATTCTACACTTGCAGACGTTGCACACACAGGTGAATATTGCTGTTATATTGTACATATCTGCGAGCGGGCGTGTTTAAATATCAGAAACACTTAACGAATTTGGATGAAACTTGGCATGAGAGATTTATAGTATGTTTGTGAAACGAATTATACCATATATGAACCCCCACTGGTGAGAGTGTTTTTCTGAAATTAGTTTACATTCCAAGCAAGGGTTGTGGTAGTTCAAGAACAACCTGAGAATGTGGAGTATTTCAACTATTTTGGTAGCCTGTTAACAAATGATGCAATATGTATACGGCAAATTGCCACGGCGATAGCCACGTTCAGCAAGAAGAAGAATTTTCGCCACCAAATTGAACTTAAATTTAAACAATAAATTAGTGAAATGTTACATTTGGAGCGTAGTTTCGTATGGTGCTGAAATTTGGACACTTCGGAAAGTAGATCAGATATAACTGGAGAGTTTTGAAATGTGGTGCTGCAGAGGGATGGAGAAGATTATTTGGACGGATCATGTAAAAAAATTAAGAAATTTTACAAAGTATTGCAAACATTTACCCTCCCCATCCCACTTTATTTATTTATGAGCTATTGATCAACGCTGCTAGCATTTCAGAACACGTAGCGTCGAATCTTAACTATGATGCTTTGGTAATGAATTGGAAAATATATTGGAGGCAGCACTCATAGGCTAACTAGACGTACTGTTCCGGGTTTTGCCTGAAAGAACTGAGAAAAATCGCGACTACCTTTGTATGGTAGGTGCCAAAGCCAAGATGTGAAGCAGAAACGAAGTGGTTTTGATTGAGTCTGTTTTTGGTTACCTTGTTACTAGGCATACAGTATATCTTGTAGGATGAGAAACCAAGTGTGTTACCAACACGAAGCACTTAGTAGAACTATGAACTTCCACGGCATAATTTAATCCATAATCATTTGGATAAAAGACGAGAAGAGAGAAGTTTTTGAACTGAATAGCATCCTATGTAATCTGATCTTAATTTCGAATGATTTAGTGGTTATCATTTTCTCATTCTGTTAATAAGAATTCCCTAAGTTATATTTAATAACCACAAACTTTTCCTGCGTGAGAGAAAAAGAAATTTAAGGTCTGAGTCCAACTTTATTTCATTCCAAAATAAATCATGGCGCTAGGAGGTAATAAACGTCTTGTACTGCGAGACGTTGATATGGCTTGTATTAAATCGGCAGTGTACTTTACAGGAATGATGTATGATGTGTATTTTATGTTTTGCTGGCCGTACATCCTGGTACGACTCTGGGTAAATGGCCAACTTGATGCACAATTACGTTATATAAAAAGTTTATTATTATAATCCTCTACATGTTTCGAGCAACTCTGTGCTCATCATCAGGACGTCTAATTGTATTCATACAGCATCTGGCATAGAATTCTCTATAAGTTACCGTCCGGTGCACACCGGGCGGTCACTTACAGAGAATACTATACCAGATGTTGTATCAATACAATTTGACCTCCTGATGATGAGCACAGAGTTGCTCGAAACATGTAGAGGATTATAATAATAAAAGCATTACATAACGTAATTATGCATCAAGTTGGTCACTTACCAAGAGTCGTGTGGTGTGTAATCATTTCTGAGGAGCCAAGTATTTGGTACTTTGCATGATTGAGTCCATGAGTTCATTTTCCTTGTTGGTCCTTCTGACGCGTAAACTGCCTTCCGCAGTAAATGCAGAACTGAAGACAGGAACTTCTACTATTTGGTCGCAGTTGCTAGTCTACGAACAGTAATTTTCGGAGCCCATCTTCCAGCCCGGGTTTACACCACCACGAAGACTATTTGTGGAAAATCGAGTCTACTAACCCTAATGGTATTTTTAATTGGGTTTCTTCTCGTAAAAAATTCGACAAAAATGAGAGAAGTGAGGTCTAGGTACAGTCAAAGTCGTTTCTTTGCTAAAGGATGACAAAACAAAAGCGTCTGGATGAGTGATTTTTTAATTTAATTTTGAAACCCTGCAGAAGTTTCATATGGATAGTAGCTGCACCCTCCGGCCGCATTATGTCAACGCAGTGGTCCTCCAGTACTAATTAAATATGAAGGCAGGTTTGTTCTGAAGCTGGGCTGGACGAGATGTTTTTAAAAAATTAATTATTACCCCTAGTGGAGTTCCAATACGTAATGAATTGAAAGTGATCCTATTATTTGTGACTTACCGAAAAAAATTCTATTGGAATTTGTTAGAAATCTGTGCCAATTTTCATCCAAAATTCAGGTTTGTATTCTCCATTCTCTTTTTCAGTTTTATTGGGGCTGAATTTCTTGGTGCCTTCTGACTGGGATCTACGTTGAAATGCGTTTTGTTCCTGAATACAGACGCCACAAATATGTGGCATGTGGTAAAGTGTTCGGATTTATTACAACACTTGTTACAATTTTAGAGCCAGAATTACAACATAATGGTCAGCAAATAGCACGTGCTTATGCTGTTGCCTGTATTCTACTGTAACCTTCCGCCACGTGCCTCAAGTTCCTTGGATTACACATCAGCTAATGAAGTTGTGAATACTGCATTACATGGTCTCAGAGGGGCTAAGTTGTGGAAGATACTTACAGATACCGTATTTATTTAACGACGCTGTCAGTAATTCATTCAACGAGGCGTGCTATTGTTGGATGATTATAATTAGAAATTATGTCGAAGCAAACGGTCGTGGTATAATTTGAGTCTCTATTACAATATGTATGTAGAGTCACTAAGGAGGGAGAATAATATGTCTGTCGGTATTATTGGTTTCGGAAGCCGATATTCGAACCCGGTACCTCCCGATTACAAGACATATCACCGTTGGACCCAGTTTATTTGATAGGCCATATCATGTTATCGTTTTAAATGGTTACGTACTTGTTTTAATAAAAACCATATGGTCGATTAAACCAAAGATGGCTAAATGGACGGGTCATGTAGCACGCAGAGTATAGATAGGAAATTAATGTAAAATATATGTTGGTTAAGCATGAAGGCCCTCAGGATGGGGGCCAGTGAATGAACACGGTAATTAAACTACAGATTCCACGAAAAGCAATAAATTTCTTCAGCATCTGCGACTCTTTTAGCTTCTTAACGAAATTAGTTAACTAACCTTAAAGGAACGAACCGTTCGGAATAACCAGGCTAGATAGACTGATAGCATTAAAATTAGTCTTAACGAGGTGAAGGCCGGGAGTGTGGGCAGGAACTACCTGGTTACTGTAAAGGTCCAGTGTTGGGCTCTAGTGAGCACTGTAGGACCTTTGGGTATCACAAAAGGGGGGAAATTTCTTGATTAACTTAGTTACTGCCATCATCTTGATCCTGCTGCTTGCCACTAGGTATAAAACATTGACGAATATTACACCAGTGCGTGTAGAACAACCAGGCAGTTAAAATAGACGTCACGACTACAAAGCACAGAAAGTCACTGGCCTTAACGCCTGCATGTATTAACTAAGTGGGCATGCGATGGGCAACTTTGAATCGCAGTGACTGACCTTCCGATGGCAGTCGTTTCGAATTATGCGGGCCACCGGTCATTTTGACGGAGATTTTGTGCGATTTTCTCGGTCGTTGACAGGCAAATTCACGACCTCTTTCTCCCTTTACTTACTAATTTGCTATACATAGTAAATATAAAGGTAAAAATGTGAAAGTCACCCCATAACAGAGGAGGAGTAGACGTATAGCTGAACTCCTTCTTTAACTTTAGCGCTAAGCGGGGTGGATGGTTAAGGCCACCATTTGGCCGACTTACCCGCAGCAATGACCTGGTACCCACTGTATAGGAATATGGGTGGTCCCCAGGGCCAGTCTGGAAGGGCGCGGAAAATTGCACTCCCACCAAAATTCAATCGTCGGAACGTCCAGCCCGTAGTGAGTCGCTATACCGACTACGATATCCCGTTCCACAAAGTAATTACCGGAAAGGAATATCCTTCTTGTAATACAAAGACGGAAGGCTAACTGGGTTGGTCCCATCTTGCGTGGAGACTGCCTTCTAAAACACCATATTGAAGGAAAGACAGAAGAAATGATAGAAGCGACGAGAAGACGAGAAAGAAGAAGTAAACAACTACTGTATAACCTTCAAGGAATGAGAGGATACTGAAAATGGAAATTACAAGCTCCGGGTCGCACCCTGTTGAGAACGCGCTCCGGAAGAGGTTAGGAACCTCCAGTAAAACAGACTAGCATGAATAAATTAATAAATGAATTTAATGAATTTGTGTATGTAGGCTTAAATGAATGCGTGTATAATTATCTTCTCCCATTTAACGTTAAGCCATCCCGCAGTGTTTACGTAGCCTTTGGATAAAGAAGCATGTAGCTTGTTTCTGTAACGTGAAAATATTTCTTTAAATGTTGTTTGTTACCCTAAAATTGCTTTGGTCTTCCATAAAAATTTGTAAGTTTCTGGCCGTAACTGTGCAAGCGATGAAGACAAACATACAACGTTTGTGCAATTAAGCCTATTAACGTAACTCCAATTTAAGTTTATTGTTTTCTTAATTATCATTTCGCACGGATTCCTTATCTCAGCTTGACGATTACTTTTACCCAAGTCTCTTTTTCCCAGCAAGACAGATTATAGCCATTTCTATTGGACACAAAGAGGCGGGGTACCTCAGTCGGTTTCGTGAATAGGATATGGGCTGATGGACTGAGAAACTGGAGGCCCCTATCCAGTGGGTGCGGGGAGTTGAAAAGCGTTTGGGATGTGAAGTTGAAAACTCCCTCCTCCTCTCATCTAATTCCTAACTTAAGAATATACGGATTTATACCACTTCCCCCCATACTTCTTCATGATGAGATTCTGAGCAAATTACTGTCATTCGAGTTTTGGTGTTGTGCAAAGCGACGTGGGTGAGAATTCCGTCGTTCCCAGATGTGAGACCGTATCACTAGTTAATAGGTTGCAGAATTTTCGGAGGAGCGTTATGCTTTCAACGTAAGGGTCTAGAGGCCCAAAATGAGCGAAGAAGATTACGAAAGCACTGCGTTTATTCGAAACGGCGGGAACGTACCCTCCAGGGACTCACTAACTTGTCCTGAAGGCAATCCTTACATCACTGTTACCTTACATTACTGTTACCTTACATTACTGTTACCTTACATTACTGTTACCTTACATTACTGTTACCTTACATTACTGTTACCTTACAACTTACACGCGCTGTGTGAATTCTGAAACCACGTCAGTGGAGGGATCGGTCATTATTGGCAGTAATAATTACCAATATGAAGTACGGATTGAAGACGTGTTTCGTCGTCATCATTGTGAGCGACACAGATTAGAAACAGGAGCGAGTGCGATTCGAAAATGTGTAGTCAAATATCTGCAGTTGGCGGACTGACGAGAAGCTGTAGATGAAAGTCTGGAATTTACTGAAAGAATTTTTCCCGATGCTTATTTTGGAGTAGTAATTTTATTGTAAACAATCCCGGTGATCCTATGACCTAATTTGAATATTTCTGCATCCGTTTGAATCCTGGGATCGCGGATTCAAATCCTTCTGAGGGTATGGATGTACATCTCTTGTGTCTGATGTGTGTGGCGTAGTTAGCGGCCTCTGCGACGAGGCGATCACTCGTTCAGAGGAGTCCTACTGAATGTGTGTGTGTGTGTGTGTGTCTAATTGTGTGTGTGTGTGTGTCTAATTGTGTGTGGACTAGAAACCTTAATAACGAGGAGGACTAGGCCCGTGCTGGGATCTAGCGCCACAAGCAAAACTGTTGTTTTATGGAGATGTAGTGTATGGTAAGAGCCTAAATAATTCATGTAATTTTACAATTTTAAAAAATGGCTCTTATGCGTATTGGACCGTGCATCATCTTGATATTTGAATAAAGGTTGACCAAATAGATGACACTTGCTTTATTATCTACTGCTCAACATGTTTCAGACGTTAATACGTCCATCTTCAGGAGCTTGCGACTACTTGTTGTGTTGTGTAGGCTGACTTGAGGCGTGCTGGTGTTATGT